>Ga0154639_117_pt1 | contig 97213 bp, 97 predicted proteins | sample Rifle2008BG13ft_FD_116068 | JGI IMG/M metagenome (GOLD analysis project Ga0154639, IMG submission 116068) | Deltaproteobacteria bacterium RBG_13_43_22 | reverse complement strand
CTCTTTCCCTTACATACCATGAAACCTCTTTTCTCGGTATGCGCGAGGTGCCTTTTATATGATTATCAGATCTCCGTTTGACTTACGTCAACCACCCCCATCATATAAACCAGGGTATCGAAACCTCTTGTTTCGAAAGCCGGCGGCCAGGTGCTTTCGGTTATACATAGGTCTAAGCAACCTTTGGTGTCAGCCGCTCAACTCCAATACTGGCCGCACTCTTGCGTATCTGCGCAAGGTCATAATTCATCTGCATCCGAAGCCATGTATCCGCCGTACTCCCAAATGCTTTTTCAAAACGAATGGCCATTTCGGGCGTGACCTGACTGCGTCTTGCAATCACGTTGTGAAGCTGCTGGCGGCTGATGCCGAGGCCCTTGGCAGCTTCGGCAACACTCAAGCCGAGATCGTCAAGACACTCCTTGACGAGAAGGCCAGGATGCACAGGGTTTTTCATCTCCATTGAAAATATTTTAAAGTGTAAAATTACATTTTACAAGCATTTATTGAATGGCCCTTCTTTTTATCGAAAAAGGGAGCGCTGTTACAAAAACAACTTAACAAGAAAGCCCAAAGAAGAAGCTGGCACCGGGATAAAGCCTCTTTTGGGCCTCTTGATGGTCTAATACGAACTATGCATTGTGGTTAGGGGACGCCCTTTAGATGTTTATATTTGAATGATCTTCAAGTACCCAGCATGTTATTCGAGCGATGTAAATGTAATTATATATAAAGGGCGTTTACTACTATTTCCGATTGGAATAAAGTTTTTACCTTGACTTCTCAACTCTAAATGTGATAAAAATTCAACAAAAGTGAACGAGCGCTCGGAATGAAAGTCATGGGAGTCCAGACTAATTTTAAAAACAGGGCCTTTGATACCAAAAATCATCAAGATCCTCTTAGAATATGTCTGCTCAGTTACCGGAGCAATCCCCACAGCGGCGGGCAGGGGGTCTATGTCAAAAATTTAAGCCGAGCGCTTAAGAACCTTGGTCATCAGGTCGAGGTCGTGGCCGGTCCCCCTGATCTGCTCCTGGATGAGGATATCCAGGTCTATCGTCTCCCGTCCCTTGACCTGTACAATCCCGAGGCTCTGTTCAGGATTCCTACCTTGAGAGAACTGCGTGATCCCATCAATATATTGGAATGGATCGGGGTCTCCACCATGGGATTTCCTGAACCCTATACCTTTGGGCTCAGGGCCGAAAGGTTCCTCCGGGACAAATATGACCATTACGACATTATTCACGACAATCAGAGTCTTTCCTACAGTCTGCTGACCATGCAGAAATTTGTACCCATGATCGCCACCATTCATCACCCGATCACCGTAGACCGAAAACTGGACATTGCCGCAGTCCGGACGCCGTGGAAGAAGTTCAAACAGGTGCGCTGGTATTCATTCGTCGGAATGCAGAAAAAGGTCTCACAAAAACTTTCCAAGATCATCACCGTCTCTGAATGCGCTCGGAATGACATCAGCCGGGATTTTAACGTTCCCGGTCAACGATTCAAGGTCATTCCCAACGGTATCAATACGGAGCTTTTTTATCCCCTCCCGGAAATCGAAAGGGAAAAAAATCGTATTATCGTCACCAATAGCGCCGATATGCCTCTCAAGGGGCTTGACTATCTATTAAAGGCGGTGAAAGAGGTTTCCAAAACCCACCCGGTGAACCTGACGGTGGTGGGTAAACCAAAAAAGAAGAGCCGGATTATCAAATTGATCAAGGAATTGGGCATAGGTCCTCAAGTTACTTTTACCGGCCGGATTGATGACGGGAATTTCGTTCGCTGTTATGCCACGGCCACCATGGCCGTGATCCCCTCCCTTTATGAAGGTTTCGGTCTTCCGGCTGGAGAAGCCATGGCCTGCGGCGTTCCGGTCATCAGCACCTCGGGGGGCGCACTGCCTGAAGTGGTGGGGGACGCCGGTATTATCATTCCTTCGGCCGACCCCCGGGCCCTGGCTGAAGCCATCAAGGGGCTTCTCGATAATCCCGAAAGGGCAAAGGCACTGGGAGAAGCAGGTTTCAAACGAGTCCATAGGTATTTTACCTGGGAAAAGGCAGCCGAATCCACCGTTGAGGCTTACCGGGAAACCATTGATGATTACGGTCGACTTCAATAAGCTTCCGATCAAAGCCGGGCACAAAATACTGGATATGGGCTGCGGATCGGGCCGTCATATTTGTGCAGCGTCAAGATTTGAAAAGGTAACGACTATCGGTTCGGATGTTTCTTTTAATGATATCGTGGAAGCTAGGAATCGACTTCTCTATCAGGAAGATCTCGGTTTACATGGCGGAGGACTCTGGGCCACCCTGGTGTCAGACATTACCTGTTTGCCTTTTCACGACGAATATTTTGATATGGTCATCTGTTCGGAAGTCCTGGAGCACATACCGGACCAGAATACCGCAGTAAATGAAGTGGTCCGGGTGTTAAAACCCGGCGGAGATTTAATTGTAAGCGTTCCCAGATACCTGCCGGAAAGAGTCTGCTGGGCTTTATCCAAGAATTATCACCTGGCAACCAACGGCCATATCCGAATATACAAAAAGAAGGAGTTAATTGCCCTTCTGGAGGGATCAGGCTCCAGACTTTGGGCTTCTCACTTTGCCCACGGCCTTCATACGCCCTATTGGTGGCTTAAATGCTTGGTCGGCCCGACCCGGCAAGACTCAACCCTGGTCAACTTATACCATCGATTCCTGGTTTGGGACATGATGAAAAAGCCCTGGATGACCCGCTTTCTTGATCATCTTTTGAATCCGTTTATTGGGAAAAGTATGGTATTCTATCTAAGGAAGGAAAAAAATGTTCGAAGCCCTCACTTCTCGCAAAACTGATTTTCCGGTCGTCGATATAACCGCAACTTCGGAATATATTCTGAAGGTCCAAAAGCAGGACGGTGAAATTCCCTGGTCCAAGAATGGAAAAACCGATCCATGGGATCATGTGGAAAGCGCTATGGGACTTACGGTTGGAGGATATTATGAAGAGGCCCAAAAAGCCTACCGCTGGTCCGGCGAGGTGCAAATGGACGACGGCAGCTGGTGGTCGGAGTACATCGACGGCCGGCCTCAAATGAACGCCTATAAGGATACCAACATGACGGCCTACCTCTCCGTAGGCTTGCTCCATTATTACCTAACGACCAGAGACCGGGATTTACTCCGTCGGCTGTGGCAAACCGTAAGTCGATCCATGGAATTTGTTATCTCTCTGCAGGGGCCGCAGGGCGAGATGTTTTGGGCCAAGAGACAGGACGGCAGTGTTGATCAAACCGCCCTGCTGACCGGTTCCAGTTCCATCTATCTGAGCCTGGATTGTGCTCTAAAAATCGCGGACATCCTTAATAAAAAACGACCCTTATGGGAGGCGGCTAAAATAAAACTGGGCAAGGCCATTAAACATAAACCCCATCTATTCGATCAGAGCAAGTCCCGCTTTTCCATGGATTGGTATTATCCGATGCTCTGTGGTGTCATAACCGGAGAAAAAGCCTTAGAAAGACTCAAAGCATCCTGGAGCACCTTCATTGTGCCGGATTGGGGGGTCCTTTGCGTTTCTGATGAGCCCTGGGTGACCATCGCGGAATCCTCGGAACTGGCTGTTTCACTGGCCGCCATGGGTCTGTTCGAAGAATCGGAGATGATCTTTGGTTGGATTCAAGACAAAAAATATGAGGACGGCGCTTACTGGACTGGAGTGACCGTTCCCGACGGAGTCATCTATACCGAAGAAAAAACAACTTGGACTGCTGCGGCTGTGCTCTTGGCCGCTGATATTCTCTATGATCTGACCCCGGCCAGCCGATTCTTTTCAACAGCTCATTATCCCCAGGGCCGGACCAGGCGGTTGCCCTAATCCGGAACATGGACAGCGAGCTTGTTCCTTAGCCCGCTTTTCCCAATTACTCAGGCGAAAAACCTCTTTGGGATTAACTTCAATTTCACTTACTTTTCCTTCCATTCCTATCACTAGATTTTTATGGTAAGATAAGAAGGTAAGTGTTTTTTTATATCCGCTCTTAGACCGCAGAATACTATTACTCCTATATATGGGGCGCGTCGAGAAAATAAATTGTGTTTTTAGGTAGTAAAATGATAAACTATTATGAACGGTTCAGCTTCAATCAACAAAGTGCGAGGAGGGTTCGATGCCGGAACTGCGAAGGGATCCCATTGTCGGACGATGGGTTATTATTTCCACCGAAAGGGCCAAACGACCTTTTGATTTTGCCCCTGAAGACGAAACTCCCAAAGGAGGCTTTTGCCCCTTTGATGCAGGGAATGAAAAAACCACTCCGCCTGAGATTACGGCCTATCGAGCTCGGGGAACTCAACCCAATTCACCCGGCTGGACCTTACGTGTTGTCGCCAATAAATTTCCGGCCCTTATTATTGAAGGCAATTTAAATAAAGTTGGAGAGGGATTATATGACAAGATGAACGGCATAGGGGCCCATGAGGTTATTATCGAAACCCCCAACCATGAAGAAACTCTCTCCACCATGCCTCCCGAACGATTCGCCGATGTCCTGAGGGCTTACCGGGACCGTATTATCGACTTATCCAAAGACTCCAGGTTTCAATACATTCTGATCTTCAAAAATCAGGGCCGGGCTGCCGGGGCTTCATTGGAACACAGTCACTCTCAATTAATCGCCCTGCCGGTAATCCCTGAGATCGCTCATGAAGAGTTGAACGGCTCCAAAAAATATTACGATTACAAGGACCGCTGTGTCTATTGCGACATCGTCCGACAGGAGCAGGAAGCCAAGATTCGGGTGGTTATTGAAAATCAGGACTTCCTGGTCTGCTGTCCTTTTGCCCCTCGTTCTCCATTCGAAGTCTGGATTATCCCTAAATCGCATAATGCTGTTTATACCGAAACGGAAGAATCCAAATTTTTTTCCTTGGCCCAAATTTTTTCCGAAACCCTTAAACGGTTGGACAAAGCCCTAACCAATCGGCCTTATAACTTCATGCTTCACACCTCTCCCATCAAGGAATTCCATCGGGACTATTATCATTGGCACTTCGAAATCGTCCCCAAATTGACCCGAATCGCCGGATTCGAATGGGGGTCCGGGTTCTATATCAACCCCTCTCCTCCCGAAGAAGCGGCCAAATACCTCAGGGAGGTTTCGCTTGAGGAGGAAAAATGAAGGTTCTTTTTGCCACTTCCGAGGTCAGCCCTTATTCGAGGGCCGGGGGGTTGGCCGATGTTTCCCATACCTTGCCCCTGGCCCTGGCCCGAATGGGACATGAAGTACTCATAACCTCGCCTAAGTACCGTCAATCAAGGAACATAAAACCCCCGTTAAAAATTCTGGATACCAATCTGGAGGTCCCAATCTCCTGGATGAAAAAACCTGCTCAAATCTGCCAAGCCAGACTCGACAATCAAGTGACGGTTTATTTGATCGGTCGGGATGACCTTTATGACCGGGAGGGACTCTACGGCAATGAGTATGGGGATTACCAGGATAATGCCGAACGTTTTATCTTTTTCTCTCGAGCCGTTTTAGAATTATGTTTGGCTTTGGATCTTCGCCCCGACCTCATTCATTGTAATGACTGGCAAACCGGATTGATCCCGGTTTATTTAAAAACCCTCTATGCTCAAATCCCATCTCTTGGGTCAACGGCCAGTCTTTTTACCATCCACAATTTAGGATATCAGGGCCTTTTCTGGCATTATGATCTTCACTTGACCGGATTGAGCTGGGACCTTTTTACCCCAAAAGGTCTGGAATTTTTCGGCAAAATGAATCTGATGAAAGCCGGGATAGTTTATGCCGATATCCTGAATACGGTCAGCCCAAACTATCGAAAAGAAATCCTGACCCCGGCCAATGGCTTTGGCCTGGACGGGGTGCTCAAAACCCGGGAGAACGATCTATATGCGGTTTTAAATGGGGTGGATTACCAAATTTGGGATCCATCCCAAGACCCTTTCCTGCCGGCAGTCTATTCTCCTGACGACCTTGAGAATAAAAAAATATGTAAATCCCATCTCCAGGACTTGTTCCATTTAAAGAAAAAAGGGGAAATCCCGGTGGTGGCCTTTATTTCCCGTCTCCTGGACCGAAAAGGCCTGGACCTGGTCACCCGGATATTTCCTCGGTTAATGGAATTGGAATTGGAAATCATCTTAATGGGACAGGGCTTGGAGCAATATCAAACCTGGGCAATGGAAATGGCCGAGAAATATCCGGGCTTAATCGGTTTGGAAATGGGATATAATGAGTCTTTGGCCCACCGGATTCAGGCCGGAGCCGATATTCTGCTTATGCCCTCCCGATATGAACCCTGTGGCCTCGATCAGTTATATGGATTGAAATACGGAACCATCCCCATCGTCAGAGCCGTAGGGGGATTGGAAGATACTATAGAAGATTACAACCCCCAAACCGATCAGGGGACGGGGTTTAAATTCAAGGAATATGAATGGGAAAAATTACTTCAAACCACCCAGCGGGCCTTATCGGTCTACCGGGACAAGTCTCGCTGGAAACGTTTAATTCAAAGGGCGATGAATCAGGATTTTTCCTGGGAAAAATCGGCCTCTCAATATCAATCCCTTTATCAAAAGGCGATGGCAAAAAAAGGCAAAGGGTAACCAGGGAATGGTGAGATTTTGGTTTCAAATTCGAAACCTGAAATCCGAAGCTCGAAATAAACGCAACAAATTAAAATCCAAAAACTAAAACGTTTTGGAATTTGAGGAGCTGCCTTTCCAATGGGTTGCGGATTTCTTATTTAGAATTTAGGATTTGATAACAGATGGTTATCGGATAACTGGGATAATTTAATTCAGAATTGGACTTTTAGGTAATGGATAGAGGTCTTGAACTGTTAAAAAAAGTGATCCAGGTGGCCAATTCCAGTATCGGATTTGATGACCGCCTTCAGGGTATTTTGGACTTGCTAATCCGAAAAGAAGGAGTGGAAAGGGCGATTCTTTTTTCAATGACCCCGGACCATGAAACTCTTGAATTAAAGAAAATAAGCCCCCGAAATGTCTTATGGGACGGATCCCCTTTTCTTGCAGCCAAGACCCCGATTGGAGACACCATTCATAATCACATCCCCCTCCTGATTCCCCGCTTGAATCGAAAAGAACATAAGGCCTTAGTTAAGCACTCTTTATTAAAAGGGTTCAACTCCCTGATCGTTCTGCCTGTGGAAGATGATAATTTAGTATACGGGGGTTTATGTTTACTGTCCAAGCAGTCCTTAAAACCGGACCCGGGACAATGGGAACTGCTTGACCTGGTAGCCCGGGAGCTGGCCGGTATTATTCGTAATTCCCGGGTTTATACCGAATCCAAGAAAAGAATCGCTGAACTCAGTGTCTTGTACCAGGTAGGCAAGGTGATTGGTTCAACTTTGGAATTGGATGATCTGATAGAGCGGGTCGTGGCTATAACCGCACAAGTGATCAATGCCACAGGTTCTGCCCTGATGATCTTGGAAAAAGACTCCGAAACGGTCGTCGTTGAAAGGAAATTCGGGTCGGTACCCCCTTCGGTTAAAGAAAATATTTTTCGGGACCTCCTGGATCAAAAAGGGAACCAAATTGTTAACCGGGGGACGACCTCTCCTTCCAGAAACCGGGACGCCCTTACATTAAAAGATAAAAACCATCAAGGATCAGGAGAGACCCATCAAATTTCTTCTTTTATGTGTATCGCCTTGAACTTTAAAGGCCCTTACCGGGGCCGGTTGTGTGTCTATGAGAAGATCTCTTTAGGGAATGGAACGACCGTCTATTTTTCCGAAGAAGATCTGTCCGTTCTTTCCACCATCGGAAATATCATTGCCAGTTCTCTGGAAAACGCCCTGACTTTTCAAAAAATCGAGACCCTGGCCAGAAAAAATGAATGGATGGTCAGAAATCTGTCTACCCTGTACCAAATTGACAGCGCCATGATGACCTCATCCACTTTAAAAGACCTGCCTCAGATTATTTTGGAAGCGATTACTTTAAAAGAAGGGTTAGGTTTTAGCCGGGCCATCCTGCTCCTGGCCGATGAAGATAAAAAAATCTTGACCCCTATGGCCTGGTCTATACAAAGGGAGTCTGATCAAGACCCTTCTTTGAAAAAACGGGATCACCTGACCGGAAACGAATTGAGCGGTTACTTTGTCAGACAGGCCGCTCAAATCAGAAATATCCGCCAAGAGGCGGATCAAGTGGTCCATGACATCAAAGTTCCACTGACCAAAGAGTCCGGAATCCTGGCCCGCACTTTTTTAGAAGGCCGGGCTTTTCTGGTTGATCGGGTAATGGAAGACCCCCGCATCAACAAAGAACTGGCCAAACGGCTTAACTTGGACTCCTTTGCCTCTGTCCCCATTTATGCCAAGGATAAAGTGGTCGGGGTTATCGAAGTGGATAATTTTATAAATAAACGTCCGATCACCGAAGAAGACCTCTATTTATTATCTATGTTGGCCCATCAGGCGGGCCTGGCCCTGGAAAATGCCCGTCTCTACGCCTTTATTGAAAAAACCAATAATGAGCTCAAAGTGGCCAGGGAACGGCTTATTGAATCAGAAAAAATGGTGGCAATCGGGGAAATGGCTTCCGGGTTGGCCCATGAGATCCGAAACCCGCTGGTTTCCATTGGGGGTTTTGTCCGCCGTTTGAATAAAAAATTTTCAGGCGATGATCAAGTACAGTCCTATTTCCAGGTGATCATTAATGAAGTGGAGCGGCTGGAAAAGACTTTAAATGAGATTATGGATTTTTCTCAAGACCCTCGAGGGAACTACAGGGAATGGGACCTTAATCGAATCGTGGAAGAGGCCTTGGGCCTTATTCAAAGGGAACTGGATGAGGGTCAAATCAAGGTTCAAAAGCAATGGGGGAAAATCCCCAAAGTATTCGGGGACAACCGACAGTTGGGTCATGTTTTTTATAACCTGTTTCTGAATTCCTGTCAGGCCATGCCCCAGGGGGGATTGTTGACGGTTCGAACTTATTCTGACAAAGGCGCGGAGCGATCCTGGGTTACCTGTGAGATCAAGGATACCGGGGGAGGAATCCCGCCCGAGGTTCTGCATAATATCTTCAATCCCTTTTTTACAACCAAGGTTCACGGCTCGGGTTTGGGTCTTCCAATAGTCCATAAAATTGTCACCCGCCATAATGGGGAAGTGGATATCGACAACCGGCCCGGAGAAGGGATCTCTTTCCTTATCAAGTTCCCCTCGGCTAAAGAAGCCCGGCAACAATTACAAAGAATCACAACGATCAGGGAGGAAAATCATGAAACGGATATTAATCGCTGATGACGAAGAGGCCCTCCAAAGGCTTTATAAAGAAGAATTTGAAGACGAGGGCTATGAGGTGCTGGTGGCCGGCAATGGTAACGAGGTGATTTCCCTGTTGGAAGATCCGAGTCATTTGCCGGACTTGATTGTCATGGATATCCGGATGCCGGGAATGAACGGCATTGATACTCTGAGAATCATCAAAGAAAAGTACCCCCGGATACCGGTCATCCTCTGCTCGGCTTACAGTGAATTTAAACAGGATTTCTCGGTCTGGGCCTCGGATGATTATGTGGTCAAATCTTCCGATCTGACCGAACTCAAGGAAGCGGTAAAAAAACACTTAAAAGAATAGCGGGGCTGAAATAAAAACGATTGATTATGTGGGTTATCCTAAACGGTTATAAAGAATCGATTCCGGAGAAGGCCTCGATAGCCGATGTGATCCATACTCAACAGGAATTTGATATTCATATGATCGTGGAATTGAACCACTGCTATATTCATCAGAAAGATTATGATACCACCTTTTTAACAGAAGGGGATGTTTTAGAATTGATTCATCCGGCCTTTGGGGGGTGAAATCCGTTGCGAGTTACGAGTTACGGGTTCCGGGTTTAAAAAGGATCCCTTACCCGCAACCCGCAACCCGCAACTATGACTTTACAGATTGATTTTAACGATATTCTCCGCGCCACCCTGGATGAAGACTGCGGCAATGAAGGATATATCGGCCTATCCCCTGATGGGCTTCGATATCATGTGGTGGTGCCGGTGGATCGTCAGATCGCCCGGGGGATAAAAGCCGGCAATCGCCCCCTGGATGAAACCCCATTTGGAGGCTATAAAGATTGGCACTATTTCTGCTGTTTGGGATATTCCGGGCCGGCAGAGAATAATGAGGCCGAAATCCAAAAAATACGCATAAAACAAGCCGAAACCAATGCCCAACACCTGAAAACTTGGGCGGCCGAAATGAAGATTAGTGTGGAAATACTGGCATCCATAATCGAATAAACACAAAGCGCATATTGGTCCAGCACGAACAACCCCGGGACATCTTTAAAAAAAACTTTCTTCTTGACAAGATTCTTCCGTTACCTTTATACTCCAAAGTAACTATAATATAACTATAATATAACTTTAGGATCCAGGAGTCACTCGTCACTTTTTTAGGAGGTTTAAATGCTGTTACCGAAATTTGATTATCATGCCCCAACCACGATTGATGAGGCCTGTTCGATGCTGGGTCACTACGGGGCAAAGGCCAAGATTCTGGCCGGAGGGACCGATCTTCTGGTCCATATGAAAAAGAGACTCCTGTCTCCGGAACAGATCATCAGTTTGAATAAAATCGAAGGGCTGAAGGAGGCATTTTCTCAAAATGGAACCGGTCTTGTTCTCGGTCCGTTAAGTACGGCGGCCTATCTTGCCGACTCCAGGCTGATCCAAGAAAGGATTTCAGTCCTGGCCCAGGGGGCCAGCAGACTGGGATCACCGTTGATTCGAAACCGGGCAACCGTGGGAGGGAATCTGATTACCGCCCGTCCGGCTTCCGACCTGGCCCCGCCTTTATTAGTATTATCGGCCAAGGTCACCTTAAAAGGACCCCGGGGTGAACGAACATTACCTCTTGAGGATTTTTTTCTGGGGCCGGGGCAAACCGCCGTTCAAGCCGATGAGATCCTGACAAAAATCCTTATCCCCAATATTCAAGGGATCAGCGCAGGGGCTTACATCAAATTGGGGACCCGGAAGGCTTTGGAGATCTCTCTGGTCAATACCGCCTGTTTCCTCGAACTGGCCCAGGATGGTTCGATCAAATTGGCCCGGGTGGCCCTGGGTGCGGTGGCCCCTATTCCTTTGCTTACCCCATCGGTGTCCAAAATTCTGGCGGGGGTCAAGCCTAAAAATATGGATGACCCCGTTTTTAGAGAAGCAGCCCGTGCTGCGGCCCAAGAATCCAAACCCATCACCGATCATCGTGGATCAGCGGATTACCGTCGGTACATGGTGGAGATTTTGACCTGGCGCACTCTGAAAAACGCCTATAGTCAGCTCATGGAAAAGGTGTAGGAGGATCCCCATGAAAAAAATGATCACTCTTAACGTCAATGACCGGGAATACGATCTGGTCATCCCGGTAAACCGGACTTTGACTCAAGTACTCCGGGAGAATTTGAAACTCACCGGAACCAAACAAGGCTGCGGCGTGGGAGACTGTGGCTCCTGTACAATCCTGATGGACGGCCGGCCGGTCAATTCCTGCCTGGTTCTGGCCGCGGAGGCCGAAGGGCATAAAATTGAGACCATTGAAGGATTATCCGAGGAAGGGCAACTGCATCCCCTTCAGCAGGCCTTTGTGGAACACGGCAGCATCCAATGCGGCTTTTGCAGCCCCGGTATGATCCTTTCAGCCAAGGCCCTGTTGGACAAAAATCCTTCTCCCGGTGAAACGGAAATTCGGGAAGCCATCAGCGGGAACCTCTGCCGCTGCACGGGGTATCAGAAAATAGTCGATGCCATTCAATCGGTAGCCAAAAAGGTTTAAGGGTCAAAGTTCAGGGAAAAACCCTATGCCGAACACTGGGTATCATACACCGTTAGCTTTTTTTAAACCCTAAACAAAGAGATTTAAAATTTTGATTTAAGAATGTAAAACCTTCGAATCCTTTTCTCTCATTTAAGGAAGGACCAACTTTATGAACTCCTACAGCGTTATCAACAGCCGGGCCCCCAGACTGGATGCACCGGACAAAGCCACCGGCCGGGCTTTTTATACCGACGATCTATATTTTCCCAATATGCTTTACGGGGCCCTATTACAAAGTCCCTTGGCCCATGCCCGCATATTAAATATCGATATCTCACGGGCCAAAAGACTTCCGGGAGTCAAATCCGTGGTTACAGCCAAAGATGTGCAGATCATTCGTTACGGCGTCTCCCCGGCCCGATACGATGAGACCATCCTGGCCGTCGATAAGGTGCGCTATGTCGGCGATGAAGTAGCCGCCGTCGCCGCCGTCGATTGGGAAACCGCCCAGGAAGCCCTTGGACTGATCCAGGTGGACTATGAAGAGCTCCCGGCCGTTTTTGATCCCTTCGAGGCCATGACCGAAGGGGCTCCCCAGATCCATGACGCTTATACCCGCAATATCTGCGCCGAGGTCCATCAGGAATTCGGCAATGTGGAAGCGGCCTTTGAGCAATGCGATTTGATTCATGAACATCGATTTGTCAACAAACGTCAGGATGCCGCTTTTCTGGAACCCAATAACGCGGTGGCCGTTTATGATCAACTGGGGTATTTAACCCTCTACACTTCCACCCAGGTTCCCCATTATGTCCAGCGGACCGTGTCCATGGTCTTAAAAATCCCCATCGGCAGGGTGCGGGTGGTTAAACCCTATGTCGGCGGCGGGTTCGGCCCCAAGGCCTCGGCCTCCACTCTGGAATTGGCCGCTTGCCTTCTTTCCATCAAAACCCATCGGCCGGTCAAGCTGCATTTTAACCGGGAACAGGTCTTTCTCCACAGCCGGGCACGTCATCAATTTTTCCACACTTTTAAGACCGGGGTCAAGAAAGACGGGACCCTGCTGGCCCTTCATAATACCTGTATCCTGGAAGGCGGGGCCTATTCCAGCTTTGGGATCGCCACCGTCTATTACGCCGGTTCACTTTTAGGAGGTCCCTACAAACTCCCCCATATGAAATACGACGGGTTCCGGGTCTACACCAATCGTCCGGCTTGCGGAGCTCAAAGAGGACACGGTGGTGTGGCTGCCCGGGCCGGTTTTGAGCAGCAGTTGGACATCATTGCCGAAAAACTGGGCATCGATCCGGTGGAGCTGCGTCTAAAAAATATTATGGAGGCCGGCGACACCACCTGCAATGAATTGAACATGAGCAGTCTGGGAATGAAAGAATGCATCGAAGCCATTCGGGATCATTCGGATTGGAAACAGAAAAAAGGCCGACTGCCTAAAGGCAAAGGCATCGGTTTGGCCTGCGGCTTCTTCGTCTCCGGTGCCGGCTATCCGATTTATCGTTCGGATACTTATCATGCCACCGTGGTCGTTAAAATTTCCGAGGACGGCGGGACTGTCCAGCTCCAAACGGGCAGTGCGGAAATCGGCCAGGGGTCGGACACGGCCTTCGCCATGATCGCTGCCGAGGCTCTGGGGGTTCGTTATGAGGATGTGCGGGTCGTTTCCGGAGATACCGACCTGTCCGTTGATCTGGGAGCCTATTCCAGCCGCCAGACCCTGATGACCGGATATGCCGCCAAGGATGCGGCCGAGGATGCCAAATGCCAGATTCTGGAGGTATTATCGGAAGCCCTGAACGTTCCGGTGGAAAAAATATCGGTTCGAAACGGCTTGGTCTTTTTTGAAGGCGCCACCCCCGATTATATGCCCATCCGTCTGGCTTATATCAAAGAGCATCGGGGCTGGCCTTATGACGACCGCCCCCATGACGATCACCTGACCTTTAAAGAAGCGGCCCGCCTGGCCTATCTAAAACGGGGAACGATTGTCGGCACGGGCAAATACAAACCTCCCAAACTGGGCGGATCTTTCAGAGGGGCCGCGGTGGGAACTTCCCCGGCCTACGGCTGTTCGGCCATGATCGCCGAGGTCAGCGTGGACCTGGAAACCGGAGAGGTAACGGTGGAGAAGGTGACCGATGCCCATGACTGCGGGCTGGCCATTAATCGGACTTCCGTGGAAGGGCAGATGGAAGGCTCGGTGGCCATGGGCCTGGGCGAGGCCCTGTTTGAAGAGGTAAAGTTTAATGACCAGGGGCAGATTATCAACGCCTCCCTGGGAGAATACAAGATCCCCACAGCTCTGGATGTGCCGCCGGTGCAATCCATCATCATTGAAAGTAACGAGCCCAATGGTCCCTATGGGGCCAAGGAAGTCGGCGAAGGGGCCATCATGCCCACCATCCCGGCCATCCTGAATGCTGTTTACGATGCCACCGGGGTGCGTATTACCGAACTGCCTATCACCTCCGAACGCATCTGGAGGGCCTTGAAAGAAAAAAAGTAGAGAGACAAGCGATATCTCTTGACGGTCATCGGAGGCCGGCATGCCGTCCGCGACGACGACCGTCTGGTTCTCCAGGAATTTGGCGGAGTTTTTCATTGAATATACATAACCTTCTTATCCACTTATTCGTCTTTTTCCTTCTCTTTTTCATTTTGACAGCGTCCCCGTCTGCCCAATCGAAATTCACCCCTTTTTTCCTTATGGGGGACGGCAAGATTCGTCTCCAAGACATGAAGACCCACCAGGAAGCAGATGTGGTTTTACTTTATTCTGACGGTTCTTTCAATGAATCGGCTTTCGATCAAATCGATGCCGTCTTCGGTTTTTCCGACCCAAGCAAGGGAGAACATGTCTCCCTGAGGCTGATTTTTATGCTGGATTACTTTTCAGACCTGGTCGCCCCGGGAAAGACCATCTTTCTAACCTCCGGTTATCGAAGTCCGGAATACAATGACAGTCTGAAAAAGGCCGGCGGGGTTGTGGCCAAGACCAGTACCCATATGGACGGGCTGGCCCTGGATTTTTTCATCGAAGGCGTAAAGGGAAAAGAACTCTGGGAGATCATCCGTCAAAAAAATTGTTGCGGTGTGGGGCATTACGGAGGAAAGGAGATCCATCTGGATGCCAGCCGCCCCCGATTCTGGGAAGCGGCCACATCCAAAGTAGATACCAACGAAAGCGATTATAATAGACGCATGTTTCTTTCTACTGACTTTGACCGGTATCGGGCCGGGGAAGCCTTACGTCTTTCCCTTTCGTCCGTCAGTCATTTCGGCTTCGGGATTAGAAAAAAAGCAGCTTTGATTCCCGACCGGGAAGGAAGCAAATCTTTAACTGCGATCGACATTCAGACCCAATCCAACGGGGATTGCCTCCCGATCAATGATCGGTCTTCCTCTCATTGGATCAATCTCACCCTCCCTCCAAATATCAAGGAGGGGCGATACCGCCTTCAGTTGGATTTCTGCCAGCGCCCCTTCGAACAAATGCCCTTAAATATTTTATCCAACGAAATTGAGGTCCTATCATCAGGATTTTAAAAGGATTACCTAAATGGAGAAAAGGGTGAGAGATTCTGGAAAAAATTGTTAGATGATCTACGTTTTATGAAAAAAGGATGGAAGACCATTATACTTTTTCCAAAATAAAAGGGCGTAAAAACCCCTATATCAAATACTTGAAGCAACCGGTCACGATACGGTTTGACAATTAAACCATTGCCTATTTAAGATCGATTGCCGAGGAAACAGGCATTCCATATCAAAGCTTGATCAATTTCTACCTTCGAGATTGTGCGGTCCACCGTCGCAAATTGCACATGAAGTGGGCTGTTTGAAAGAACATTCTTCCTACAGTTAGATCTACTACTCTCTATGCATCCTTATCTTCCCTTGCCTAAAACGAGAAACGTCCCCATTACCCATGATACCAAAGGCAAGGGAGCTTACGGGCATCAAGGTAGTTGCTGACCAGAGTAGTCTTCCCGGATCCAGGAGGCCCGGACACCCAGATAACAGGATGCCTGCGCAGGTGGTCCAATTGAGTAAACAGCCGTTTTCTGGGAAAGGCCTGATGGGTTCTCAGGCGGGTGATCTTGGCTATGGGAGCGAGTCTCACCGGCATGGTAAACCTATTTAGTTTGTTATATTTTTAATCTTTTTATGGCCCGTTCTAATTCTTTTCTGTCAATAAGGCTCAGGATGGTCACAGTCTCTTCTCCGATATGATACAATACCCTAAAATCACCGGAACGTAATCTATATACGGGTGGGCGGAACCCTTTTAATCGCTTGATTAAACTTCCCGTAGGAAAGGGAGTACATTCTAAGGTCTTCAGATCTTGGTGGATCTGGTCCCTCAGGTTCTTAGCAATGCCCTTAAGATCGGCAATGGCATGGTCGGTCAGGACCACATGGAACTTATTCATTGGACGTTGCTAAGTATTCATCGAGTGGAATAACTTTCCCTGCCTTAATATCTTTTTCGGCCTGGGCAATCATCCTGCGAACTTTAGGGCTGTTTTGCAGGATAAAATCCTCTAAATCGTCTTCTGTGAGTGGGGATAGGGAGGCGGCAGGTTTTCCTCTATGGGTGATGATAACAGGATTGCCTTTCATAACTTCCCTGAGGATCTTGTTTGTTTTATTTTTTAATTCAACCGTGTTGGCAACTTGCATCATTGCTCCTTAGATAATTTTTTAGATGGCTATTTTAATAGCTTTCTCAAGACAGGTCAACAGAAAACTGCTAAGGGGGATGAGGGCATCCTGAACAAGTCAAAAGACGAAGCCGGAATAGCCCCAAAGTGGACAATTTACCCTTGATTTAAGATAGCGTCAATCCGATCCCGATATTCTTTGCTGTTCTCGTCGGATGCGATTATCTCAATATCCGCAGGCGAGGAAGCCCCCAAGCCCAGTTCCACGGCCCGGGCGATTTGCTCCTGATCAAAAATCCGGGTATTCATAATGGCCGGGTTGCTCCCCAGGTTTTTCAAAACAGCCACGCCCACCGCATCCACGGCCACACGGTCGGTGGAAGCCAGGAAGACCTCCCCTTTGGCAGTCTTTCCGGTTGCCGGGCCGCCGTCTACAAAGGCATCCACTCCATCAAGGATAACAAGTTGGGGTGTGAAGGGTTGATTGATCTCGGCAATCAGCTTCCGCTGATGCGGAGAGGTATGGAGTTCCCGCATGTAATCAAAACCATGCCGGGTTGTTGGAACCACCCCCACATGAAGTTTCAGGGACAGGGTAAAGATCCCGCCGAATTGATGAGTTTTCAAACAACCGGTGGAAACCAGGCATTCGGCCTCCAGAACAGGACGAGCGATTCGAAAACCCTTCTTCCAGTGACTGTCTTTGGGAATTACCTCAACCCAGTCCTTTTGATCCAGAATGTCAAAATCAAGGATTTTCACATTCAATTTTTCCAGGAGAGGCAGAACCCCTTTTTGCTCCATCACCTCCCGGGTAAGCGGATAACTCCTTTCCCCCAGACTGATCGAATTGGCCCCCATGGCCCAGATTTCTTCCACCAGGGCCGTCAAGGTATCGTTATGGGTCGAGCCGGGGGCGATGTCGGCGGTGTTGAAGTTCGGTTTGATGAGGACATTTTTTCCCTTGACCGGATTGATCCCCAGAGCCTTTAGGGAACCCTGCACCCCTTCCTTGCGATTACCGGTCTTTATCAAAGCGACTGCGGTTTTTTTGGCGGCCATAATTTCCTCCCCTTTAAGTCCCAACAGGATGGCTCCCCCGGCCATCCCGGAAATTTTTAGAAAATCTCTGCGGTTTAATCGAGCCAATTTAAACCTGTTTTATTTTGGAGTTTCTTCAAAAAGTGATCAAACGGGACAGCACAATAAAAAGCTCTTCCGCCAAAGGCGGGACTAGGCGCGCAAGCCCTGAGGAATGAGGCGTACATAGAAGTACGCCGCAACGACCTGTCTACGTGCAACACACAGGCAGGCTAAGGGTGCTGCGCAATCCCGCGAAGTGCGGGAGAGATGGACTTTTTACGAAGCCGTCATTTTTCTCCTGAGAAAATCAACATCCACAATCCCAAAACAATAAAAAGGACCGCCGCTCCGGTTTTGATCATCTGGGGGGGGACCAGCTTATGGACTACCGATCCGAGAACAACCCCCAAAAAAGAAGTCAACACCAAAGCCCCGGCCGATCCGATAAACACAGCCAGACGGGATGAGCTGTTGGCCGAAAAGGCGAAGGTAGCCAATTGGGTTTTATCCCCCAATTCAGCCAGGAAGATCATCCCGAAGGTAGTAAACAGGGTCTTAAAATCCATCTTTCAGTAAAGATCCTTTCTAAATCAATGTGGAGGGAATTAGGTGAATTTTTAAACAAAAACCATTTACCAAACAGGACGGTTGAGGCTACCGGGAGGTTGAAACTATCTTTTTTATTTATTAAAAGGTTTTGAAGAAAGTTTCTCAATAACTTTTTCGTAATAGACCTGGTTTTCCTCCAACAAGGGGGAAGCCCGGCGCATCATGTTCAGCTTCATGACCTGGAAGTTCAGCCGTTTCATCAGGCGGTATTTTTCTTCCACGTCCTCCAGGCCCTGCAATAAATCCCGTAATTGGACGATTTCCTTTTTCAATTCCAGTTCAGGAGGCAGGCAATCGGCATTTTTTAATATTTTATAAGCCAGGCGTAACTCTTCAGGGATACCGCTTTCATCATCCAATTGCAGGGGTTTGCCTTTCCCGGGCAGGTTATCCAGTTCTCCATTCAGGATGGCTTCCTGGATTTTTCTTTCGGCGATGATATGGGAGAAAAACATAAGGAAATAAACTGCCAAAGTTTTGATCAAAGGTCAAGACTATAATGAGATCCTTAATAAGTGGTTCACTCGAATCCTTAACCCCTTGAATCCTTTTTTTGTTCAACCCCCAATTTTTGACATTTGACGCTGACATTTTCGGGGAAGAGGATTCATTTGGATGGGATGTTCCTTAGGTTTTTGGAGTATGGCTGTCCGGATGGCGGTTTCCAATTCCACATCGGAAGCACCGTTTCTTAATGGGGTTCGCAAATCGATCTCATCGTCGGAAAAGATACAAACCCGGAGGCGACCTTCGGCCGTAAGACGAAGACGATTACAGGAGGGACAAAAATGTTCGCTAATAGGGCTGATTAATCCGATCTCTCCCCTGGCCCCGTCGTAGGCCATCCGTTTGGCCGGGCCGTCCAAACCCTGGCCGTTGACCGGATAAAGGGGGCCTATAACTTGTAATTTTTTAAATATATCATCCGAGGAGAGGAACCGCTCAGTACTCCAGCCGTTTTCCGTTCCTACCGGCATAAATTCAATAAAACGAACGTGATAGGGTTTTTCTTGAGACAAACGTCCGAAGGCCAGGATCTCATTATCATTAATTCCTCTCAAAGCCACCACATTAACCTTTATAGGGGAGAAACCGATCCGCTCCGCTTCCTGGATCCCCGCCCAAACCTGATCGAATAAGTTAAAGCGGGTGATCTCAGCATATTTTCCTGGATTCAGCGTGTCCAGGCTGATATTGATCCTTTTGACACCCGCCGCCCATAAGGCTTGGGCCTGTTCTGCTAATAGCACACCGTTGGTGGTCAGGCTGATGTCCCGAATGCCTGGGATTTCCCCCAAGACCTTAATCAGATCGCCAATATTTTTTCGGACCAGGGGCTCTCCTCCGGTGAGGCGGATCTTTTCAATGCCCAGGCGGACACTCAACCGGGCCAGCCTCAATAATTCTTCATAGGTCAGAATATCCTCATGAATAAGTTTAGGCACGCCTTGTTCCGGCATACAATAAACGCATCGCAGATTGCAGCGATCGGTTAAAGATATCCGGAGGTAATTGAGACGACGGTTATAGGGATCCAGTAGCATATTATTATATTCTCGTTGGTTTTTGGGGTTGCAATATTATGTCAATTTACACATAATAGATTCATGGGGGAAACGTGTCAACCCTTTACTTATTTCCCGCGACGGGAAATTGAAAGGATTAAAGGATTCAGGGGATCAAGGACTTAAATGATTGAAGATCCAAGGGACAAGATTCAAAGTTCGAGGAAAAACCGTATGCCGTACACCTTAGGCCTTATAACGGCAGGTTTTTTGAACCCTGGAACCCTATAATCCTCGAACCCTTTTATCGGACAGATATGAAGCCATTTTTTCAGGTCAAAACATCAGAAGAAATTCATAATATTATTAAAACGTTGCCTCGTTTGACCGAGGAAAATATCGGTGTAAAAGACGGGTTGGACCGGGTTTTAGGTAAAGATATTTTATCCCCAGAAGACCTCCCTCATTTCCCCAGGGCTACCATGGATGGCTTTGCTGTGCGGGCCAAGGATACCTTCGGGGCCTCGGAGGCCGTTCCGGCCTTGCTGACTCTGGCCGGCGAGATCGGTATGGGTCAGGAGGCAAGAGTACCAATCGAACCAGGGCATTGTTTCCGGATTGCCACCGGTGGGATGCTGCCTCCGGGAACGGATGCCGTGGCCATGATCGAGCATTCCCAGCAGCTTGATTCGAAAACGATTGAAATATTTAAACCGGTTTCCCCTCTGGACCATGTCATTCAAGTGGGGGAGGACATAAAAAAAGCCCAGCCGGTTTTAATGGCCGGCCAGAGGCTTCGTCCGCAGGACCTGGGGATTCTGGCCGGGCTGGGCATTATTAATCTGCCGGTCTATTGTCACCCCAAAGCGGCGATCATTTCCACTGGTGATGAAATTGTTCCGGTAGAGAACCAACCTCCCCCCGGTTTTATTCGGGATATGAATTCCATGACCTTACAGGCCCTGACCATTCAGGCCGGTGCCATCCCGGAATTTTTGGGACGGACCAAAGACCGGTTTGATGAGTTAAAAAGTTTATGCCAAAAAGGATTGGATCAGAACGATATGGTCCTGATTTCTGGTGGTAGTTCTGTGGGTGCCAGGGATTATACTCTGGAGGTCATTCACAGTTTTTCGGGGTCAGAAGTTCTGGCTCACGGTATTTCCATCAGTCCCGGAAAGCCGACCATCCTGGCCCGGATCGGGAATAAGATCCTCTGGGGGTTGCCGGGTCATGTAGTTTCGGCCATGATTGTCTTTACCCTTTTCGTTAAACCCAGTCTGAAACAATTGGAGGGGGAAAAGATTGACAGATCACTCCTGGGAATTCAAGCCCGCTTGAACCGGAATATTGCTTCAGCTCAAGGAAGGGAGGATTATATTCGGGTCTCTCTTCAAAAGGGAAAGCAAGGATGGGAGGCAATGCCTATTCTGGGTAAATCCGGGCTTATTTCGACCATGGTCCGGGCCGACGGATTGATACGAATCGATCAAAACTGTGAAGGGTTGGAGAAGGGGGAATGGGTGGAAGTCATGCTGTTTTAATATGATTTTTAATTTTGGATTTCGGATTTCGGAATAAAAAATTTTTTGGTTTCGTGGTGCCTCAAAGGGGTTTGAGGGTTTAAAGAGAAGAGTGCAAAGGTGTTACTTACCATGCCTTTCACTCCGCCACGCGGTCCTTGACCCGTTGAACCCCTGAATCCTTATATTAGAGAAATAAGTATGAAACGAAAAATATATCTTCAGATGAAACCCTTGCAGGAAGCCCGGGAAATCTTTTTAAATTGTCTGGACTATGAACGGATGTTAACCGGGGAACGGATCTCCACATCCGATGGTCTGGGACGAATTCTGGCTGAACCGGTCTTTGCCCGGTTTTCTTCACCGAATTTTCATGCGGCGGCCATGGACGGCATCGCCCTTTTAGCCGAAGACACCTTCGGGACCACGGTTGATCAACCGAAACAATTCCGGATCGGGAAAAAGGCCTTTTGGATCAATACCGGCCAGCCCATGCCCGAAGGAACCAATGCCGTCATCATGGTCGAACAGGTGAATATGATCGAAGAGGATCTGGCGGAAATTGAGGCGGCCGCCTTTCCCTGGCAGTATGTGCGCAAGATGGGGGAGGACCTGGTGGCCACCGAACTTCTTCTGCCCCAGGGGCACCGCATCACCGCCTATGATTTGGGGGCCTTGATCGCCGGGGGCATTTTTCAAATTCCGGTGATCCAAAGACCCAGGGTGGTCCTGATCCCCACCGGATCGGAGCTGATAGATTGGGAAGGGTCAGCCATTAATACCTTACCCCCCGGCAAGGTCCCTGAATACAACACCCTGATCCTTTCTGGGTTGGTGCATGAATGCGGGGGAGAGCCGGTTCGCTGGCCCATCATTCGGGACAAGAAAGAATTGATCCGGGAGGCCCTGACCAAAGCAGTGGCCTCCGATGGTCAGATGGTCATCATCAACGCCGGTTCCTCCTCCGGCAGTGAGGATTACAGCCTGTCGGCCATGGAGAGTCTTGGAGAAGTCCTGGTCCATGGGGTGACCATCATGCCCGGAAAACCCACCATCCTGGGAATCATTCAGGGCAAGCCGGTAATCGGAAATCCCGGTTATCCGGTTTCGGCCACCATCTCCTTTGAACAATTCGCCCGACCGGTGCTTTATAAAATGCAGGGGATTCTGGCGCCGGACAGGAAAAAGGTCCCGGTCTTTCCGGCCCGTTCTTTCCCTTCCAAACTGGGCCAGGAGGAATTCCTACGGGTCAACCTGGGCCGGGTAGGGGAAAAGATCATTGCCAACCCTTTGCCAAGAGGTGCCGGGACCATCACCTCCTTAACCAAGGCCGATGGGATTATCCGCATCCCAATAAATTCGGAAGGCATCAATATGGAAGAACCGGTTCAAGCCGAACTCCTAGGCGAGGAATCGGTTTTGTCCCGCACCGTGGTCATTGTCGGCAGTCATGATAATACGCTCGACCTGTTGGGAAATTTTTTGACTAAACATTATTCCGAGTTCCGTTTGACTTCCAGCAATGTAGGCAGTACCGGCGGCTTGATGGCCCTCAAGCGGGGAATCGCCCATCTGGCCGGGTCCCATCTCCTTGATCCGGAAACCGGCGGATACAATATTACCTATATCCGGCGATTGATTCCGGAAGTGCCGGTCAAAGGTGTCAACCTGGTGTTGCGTCAGCAGGGGCTGATCCTGGCCAAAGGAAACCCTAAGAAAATTACCGGCCTGGAAGATCTGGTTCGAAAGGATCTGACCTTTATCAATCGTCAGGCCGGGTCCGGGACCCGCATTCTGTTAGATTTCCGTTTGAAGGAATTGGGCCTTGATTCCGCATTGATCCACGGATACGAGGAAGAAGAGTTTACTCATATGGCCGTGGCCGTAGCGGTTTTAAGCGGCCGGGCCGACGTGGGTCTGGGGATTTACGCCGCGGCCCGGGCCCTGGACCTGAATTTTATCCCGGTGGTTCAGGAGGAATACGATCTGGTCATTCCCGAAAAATATTGGGAAGAGGAAAAGATCAAGGCCTTATTATCGGTAATCCGATCGGCTGATTTTCAGGAAGCTGTAAAGGCCCTTGGCGGCTATGACCTTTCCTTGACCGGAAAGGTGGTTTTTTAATAAAGAAGTCAGTTAAAATCTTTAGCGCATTGCTCAAAAACCCTCCCCTGTTTTTTTCTTCTCTTTTTCTCTTGACCTCTCTTGAGGCTTATTTTATACTTTTTCATCCACAAGGAAACTCATATCAATTCAATTAAATTCAATTCAATTCGATAATCCCTGGGGAACAATAAAAAATAATTGGTCTCATCAGGAGTCCATATTTAAAGTGGATTCTCATATCTCTGTTTTTGGAGGATACGGATGTCTGAAAATTATAATCATGAATTGGATAGACTGTTCTATCCGCGTCACATCGCCTTTGTCGGGGCTTCACCCAAAAAAGGAAAACGATGGAACTCAGGAAACTCTTATATATCCGGTGCCTTTAGTCAGGATTTTCAGGGAGGTATCTACCCGGTTCACCCTACGGCTAAAAATATTCTGGGCTATAAAGTCTATGCCAGAATTAGCGACATCCCGGGGGAAATAGACCTGGCCGTCTTCACTATTCCAACTCAAGCAGCCCTCCAGGTCATGGAAGATTGTGTGGCCAAGGGGGTGAAATTCGTCCATCTGCTCACTGCCGGCTTTGCCGAGACCGGCCGGGAGGAAGATGCCAAGGTCGAGAATCGGATTGTCGAAATCGCAGAAAAAGGCGGCGTCAGGATCATTGGTCCCAACTGCATGGGGGTTTATTGCCCCGAGGGTGGTATTGCCTGGAATGATCAATTTCCGACCAAATCGGGGAATGTAGGTTTTTTTTCGCAAAGTGGACAACTGGCCAGTCATTTCATCCTACAGGGTCCCCAAAGGGATATTTACTTCAACAAAGTCATCAGTTTCGGAAATGCCCGGGGGGTAAAAGCTTATGAATTTCTGGAGTACTTTGCCCAGGATTCCCGGATCGATATGATCGGGGCCTATCTGGAAGGTCTCAGAGACGGCCGAGCCTTTTTCGAAGCAGCCTCGCGAATCACCCCGAAAAAACCGGTTATCATCTGGAAAGGCGGCCAGACCGAGGGCGGTTCCAGGGCGACCCTGTCCCATACCGCCGCCATTGCCGGCTCCCAGCAGATCTGGGAGGCCATGTGCAGTCAGGCCGGCATCATCTCCGTCCATTCCATGCAGGAGGCCTTAAGCACCTTCGCGGCCCTTCGGATGTGTCCTTTACCCAAGGGGGCGAATGTGGCTATCCTGGGCGGCGCCGGCGGGGGTTCGGTAACCATGACCGATATGGCCGAAAAGGAAGGGCTGAAGGTCCCCCTTTTAACCGAAAAAAGCATTCGGGCTCTGGGTGAGATGATTCCACTCCAGGGAAACAGTGTCAAAAATCCGCTGGATGCCTTTTTTGAAGAAGGGGATCAGTTTATACGTCTGGCCAGGATATTGCGCGATGATCCCAATATCGACGCCCTTATCTATAATCTGGAGTTTACCTGGATGTTTAGAGAGTTGGGCAGATCGGGCGTGATTAAATACCTGCAGAAGGTTATCAAGGGAAAGGAAGAGCTGAAAAAACCCCTGCTGGTGGCCCAGGAGCATATGGGAGAGATTGCCATGGATGTCTTCAATGAAGAGGTGGCCGAATGGTTTCATCAAAAACATATCCCCACTTGTTCTTCCTTTGAGATCGCCGCCCGGGTGCTCCATAACCTCTACGGGTATCAGGCCTATCTTGCTGTTGTAAATGAAGGGTGACCATGATATCTTTGAACAAAATCATCCTCCTACTGTTGGAAACGGCGAGGAATAAAAATGAATTTTAAGGGATCAAGTGAAAGGCGTGGAAGTGAAAACTACGCGGTTCCCAGAGTGGAACCTTTTCTTTAGCTCAACAAAGTTGAGCGGCTGAATCCTTGAACCCTGTTATCGTGCTGAATCCCCTTGCCCGCTTGGAACGGGCATCACCAAGGATGAAAATTTGGAGTTCTCCGAACTCCGAACTCTTAACTCCGAACTTTATTTTTTTATTCAATGTGAAGGGATACTTGTGAAATACGATTTCGATAGGGTGTGCGACAGACGAAATACCAATAGTGTTAAATGGGATTCTGTTCAATCGATCTTCGGACAGAATGATGTGATTCCCATGTGGGTGGCCGATATGGATTTTCCGGCGGCCCAGCCTATCGTGGACGCCCTTAAAAAGAGAGCGGAGCACCCCTACTACGGCTATACCCAACCGGGACCCAGTATCCATGAAGCGATCGTGGAACGCATGAACAGGAAATTCCAGTGGAAGATCAAACCGGAATGGATTGTATTTACCCCCGGGGTGGTGCCTGCCCTGAATATCGCCGTCAGGTCGCTAACCCATCCCGGTGATGAGGTCATTATTCAGGAACCGGTCTATTATCCGTTTTTCCCGGCCGTCACCTCAGGAGGGTGTCAAATAGTCAATAACGGACTTAAACGGATACAGGATCGTTATGAAATGGACCTGGAGGATCTTGAGAACCTGTTAGGGCCTCGGATGGGGATGGTTCCCATACCCAGGCGGATCAAGGCCATGATTCTCTGCAATCCCCATAATCCGGTAGGACGGCTTTGGGACCGGGAAGAGTTGATCCGGATGGGAGAGATGGTCATTCGGCACGGCGTCACCGTGATTTCCGATGAAATTCATTGCGAGATCCTCTTTAAAGGGTTTCGACACACCCCCTTTGCCTCGATCTCCGAGGAGTTTGAACAGAATTGCATCGTCTGTATGGCGCCCAGCAAGACCTTCAGTCTGGCCGGTTTGGAAGCATCGACCATTATTATCCCCAACAAGAACCTCCGCCGCAATTTTGCCGGCGCCAGGACAGGTATTTTACCGGGACCGAATATTTTTGGTTATACCGCTTTGGAAGCGGCCTACCGATTCGGAGATGAGTGGTTGGATCAAGTCCTCGAGTATCTGCAAGGGAACCTCGATTATTTGCTGGATTACTTTACCAGTAAAATTCCCAGAATAAAAGTAATCCCGCCCCAGGGGACCTACCTGATTTGGCTGGATTTCAATGATCTGGGTATGGACGATTTAGAGTTGAGACGTTTTATGCGGGAAAAGGCCAAGGTGGGCCTGGATGACGGGTTCCTCTTCGGAAAAGCCGGCCGTGGCTTCCAGAGAATGAACATCGCCTGTCCCCGTAATCTCTTAAAAGAGGCTTTAACGAGAATTGAAACGGCAGTAAAAAGCCTTTAGTTCGAAAATAGGATTCGAGGGTTCAAGGGCTTTAACTTCCACGCCTTTCACTCCGACACACGGTCCTTGACCCCTTGCTCCCTGGAATCCTTTTTTCATGTTTCGTAGCGTCCCCAAGGGGCATGAGGGCTAAGTTAGATTTATATGATCTCTTTTTATAAAGATCCCATTCGCTACCGCTGGTTGATGCTCGGAATCATGGGGCTCATCTATTTCCTGGCCTGTCTTCACCGGATATCACCCACGGTTATTGCCAAGGATTTGGTCAATGAATTCGGGGCCGATGCCACAGCCTTGGGCTTGATGGCCTCGGCCTATTTCTATCTTTATGCCGCCGTTCAACCCCCGGTCGGCCTTTTGTCCGATACGATCGGGCCACGCCGGGTGGTGACTATCTTTACGCTTATTTCCTGCCTGGGTTGTCTGGTTTTCGGTCTTGCCCCGAATATGCTCATAGCCGGTGTAGGCCGGGGACTGATCGGTATTGGCGTAGGCGGCATTTTTGTCCCCGGCTTGAAGATCTTCTCCGGCTGGTACCGACAAAAGGAATTTGCCGGGATAACCGGAATTTTCCTGTCCCTGGGTAACCTCGGAAATCTATCCGCCTCCCTGCCCCTGACTTATCTGGTTCTGCTTGTCGGTTGGCGTCTTTCTTTTATCGGCATCGGAGGCGCTTCCATACTTCTCGGGGTCCTGGCCTGGATTATCCTTCGTGACAAGCCGGAAGACAAGGGTTGGCCGCCTATCGTTGAAACGACTCCCCTTCCCTCAACACCAGCCACCCATATCCCGGACGGCGTATCTCCCGGCAAGCGCTTTGGAATTATTTTTAAGAATTCCGGTTTCTGGGTTATCACCCTCTCCTATTTCTTTACCGGTGGGCCGGGTCTTACCTTTCAGGGACTCTGGTCAGTCCCCTATTTGATAGATATTTACGGATACACCCGTCTGCAAGCCGGAGGATTATTGATGATTATGCCCATCGGGTTTATCATCGGTTCTCCTTTAATCGGTTTCCTGGCCGACCGGTTGAAAACAGGACGGAAAGGGATTCTTTTAATAACGGTATTTCCTTCGTTAGCTTGTTGGTCTGTATTTTTCCTCGCCGGCGGGAAACCGAACCCCTCCTTTATCATCCCTTTGTTTTTTATTATGGGCTTCTTCGGCGGAGGTTCGCTTTCTCTGTACATGACCATACTCAAAGAATTCTTTCCTCCCTGGCTAACCGGTACGGCCGTCGGCCTGATGAACCCAGCCGCCTTTTTGGCTACGGCCCTCTTTCAACCTTTTACCGGCTATTTGATGGATGCGGTAGGCCGAATCGGTCCGGCCTACCCCTTGAAGGCCTATCAGCAGGTATTTACGGTATTCTTCATAACAATGCTTATCGCCTATGGTTTAATCCTCTTCTTGAAAATTCCCAAGATAGAGCAGGCAGAAGGTTAGCACCCAAAAAGGGTCCAAGGATTCAAGGGTTCACGGGTGTTATTTTTTAATTTTCATCGCCTTTCATTTAAACTTTATAGGAATAGAAAAAAAACGAAGCCGTCAGCTTTGATCTTCTGTTGTTTCCATTTGAAGTACTGCCTCTTCCCAACAAACCGTCAGCGCATCCACTTCTTTTTGAATCCGCTTATAAGCCTGCATCAAATCCTCGAACCCTGAACCATCCTGATAAGTGTCTGGATCGGATAAAAGCTTTTCCATTCTTTTTTTTTCTTCAAAGGCCTTTGAAAGCTGTTCCTCCAATTCCATGATTTGTTTCTTTAGGGGTGCCTGGCGTCGGAAAAGAGCATTTCTCCGTTCCGCCTCTTGACGCTTTTCTTCCGGGGATTTTCGAGCAGCGGATTTATTGGTTTGAGTCCCCTCTTCTCCCGTACGGTTTTTTGGTAAAGGCTCGGCAACCCAAAGGCGGGCCTTCCAGATCTCTTCAAAATCCTGGTAATTTCCCGGAAAAAGTTCCGCCTTTTCGTCACGAATATAGAGTACCTTGTTGGCCAGGGCATTGATCAGATGACGGTCATGGGTTATCATACACAACGTACCGGTAAAGGATTTCAGGGCCTCCTCCAATACTTCTCTGGAGGGGATATCCAGGTGGTTGGTCGGTTCATCAAAAAGTAGAAAATTGGCGCCGGATAAAAGCATCTTGAGAATGACCAGACGGCTCTTTTCCCCTCCTGAAAGGACGGAAACCTTTTTTTCAATATCCTCCTCCCGAAAAAGAAAGGCAGCCAGTAAGCTTCTTAAAGTCCCGTACGTCCGATCTCCGGCAACGGTCGCAGCCTCCTGCCAGACAGTGCGGCTCCCTTCCAACTGCTCCAGTTGATGCTGGGCAAAATAACCGATGTTCACCTTATGACCGATATGCCGATGGCCCGAATCGGGTTTGACGGCCCCGGTCATGATTTTCAACAGGGTGCTTTTGCCCGCCCCGTTCGGCCCCAGGACGGCAATCCGATCTTCCCGGGTAATTATTAAATCCAATTTCTTATAAAGATGGTTTTGACCATAGGATTTTGAAATACCCTTTAATTCCAGCACGGCCTTCCCGGCTCTTTCGGGTTCCTGAAAACGAAAAGAAATCTTGCGCTCGGTTGAGGGGGGCTGGATTCGTTCCAAATTCTCAAGGGTCTTGATCCGCGATTGGACCTGTCTGGCCCGATCTTTCCGGGAACGGTTTCGGGCAATGAAGTCTTCAAGCTGACGTATCTTTTCCTGCTGGTTGGCTAAGGCGGCTTCCTGGATTTGAACTCGCTTCTGTTTTTCCAAGAGGTACCGGCTATAATTTCCGGGGAAAGAGGCGAGACTCCCCTTTTCCAGTTCAAAGGTCTTTTGCACGACCCGATCCAAAAAGGCCCGGTCATGAGAAATCAGGAGCAGGGAGGAGGAAGTGTTTTGTAGGAAAGTCTCCAGCCAGATTAAAGAATCCAGGTCCAGGTGATTGGTCGGTTCATCCAGTAGCAAGAGATCCGGTTGACTTAAAAGGAGCCGGGCCAGGGCCACACGCATGATCCATCCGCCGCTTAAATTTTCCACCGGGGCTTGAAAAGATTCCTCCTTAAACCCCAAACCGGCCAAGACCTGTTTGGCCCGAAATTCCAAATCGTAGGCCCCAAGACGTTCCATCTCCGACAGCAGATGACTTTGCCTGCCGGCCAGAACCTCCAATTGGGCATGATCGCTTGTATGATCCAGACTCTGGGTGACTTGTTTGAACTCAGCCAGAATTTGTTGGACCGACGAGTCGACTTCCATCACTTGCTGAAGCACGGTCTTCCCGGTCAACTCGATGACATCCTGAGGGAGATAGCCGAGACGGAGCCCTCTCTTTCTGTGAACCAGGCCATTGTCCGGTTCCATAGTCCCCAGGAGGATTTTGAAAAGGGTGGTCTTGCCGGCACCATTGATCCCCACGAGGGCGATTCGTTCTCCGGCATGGATGGAGAGCGAGACATCCTTCAAGACATCCTGCTTTCCGTAGAATTTATCGACGTGGCTGAGAGAAATCATGGACGGGAAAATTCGAAATCCGAATTTCGAAATCCGAAATCAGAGATAAAAATACTGTTTAAAAATAGAATGTTCAAGACGCTCTCTGCTTCTTATTTTTATTTATTTTAGTTTTTATGCTTTGGCCATTTGAATTTGTTTCGAATTTCGGATTTCGTGCTTCGTGCTTCATTTTTTTCCCTTCAGATATTCTCCCAATAATTCCCGGGAATGGATATCTTCATGGCAATAAGCACAAAGATTTTCCCAATTGCTTCCGTCCGGCGGGTTATTGAGGTGGTTTCCGTCCTTGTGGTGGACCGTCAAAAGCTGTCTCTGCGCCGAGGTAAATTCACGGCCGCATCGGGCGCAGATTAACCCGTGAAGGGTCAGAGAACGTTCCCGGTAATTGTCCTTAGAGAGCGTACCGGCCCGGATTCCCTCGACGATTTCCTTGATGGTTTTATTTCCAGGTTGACCTGGTTTGTTTTCCCTTCGGGAACGACGGCCTGGTCCGAAAGTCATGCGACCCATAGCAAGCATTCTCCTCTCTGAATCCTCAATAAATATGGTTTCTGTATACCAAAAAGAGAAGAAGATGGAAAGCCCCTATTCTTTTTGGGTTTTCCTCACAAACGATTCCCAGACCACGGTTTTCCGCTTGACAACCTGCCCCCAAAATCCCAAAGTATATTTGATGACTTTGCCCAATAGGGAGCTTTGAGGGTCTTTATGGATGAAAAAATCAAATATCCCCCCTCCCAGGAAGAGTTTTTTAAGCAGGCCATGGAGCGGTTTGAATGCACCCAATGCGGGACTTGCTGTCAGGGCGAGGGGGGGATCTATCTGACGCAGGAAGAAATCGACCGCATCGCCATATTCTTAAATTTGTCTCCCCGGGAATTTCTGGAAAAATTTTGTCTTGAAAAAAACGGCCGGATTTATATCCATACCCGGGAAGACGGTTATTGTTATTTCTCCCAGGAAGGGCGATGCAGCATCCATGCCGTTAAGCCCGATCCTTGCCGGAGGTGGCCTTTTTTCCCCCCCATGCTGGTCGACCAAGCCAATTGGGAAACGGTCCGCAATTCCTGCCCGGCTCTGGCCCCGTTCAAGACCCTGGACGATTATTTAAAAAACCGGATTTTATAATTCTATAAACCTGCTTTTAAACGTCAGAGATTCATGCCCGAAAAATATCTTTTGGGCCAAGGCAAGAAACCCATCCGACCTTAAGGGGAGGAGACCCCGGCTTTCCCTTTCCTTTTTGACGATCTCTTTTAAATAAAGGTCCATGACCAAAGAATCTCTGGAAAAAAACAGAGAGGAGGGGTGAGCATCCCCGAAGGTCTTAAACACCTCCGGATCACCGAAACGATCATCACTCCAGGTTCCGGCCAGGGCGTCACAGATCACCAGTCTGGTAATGCCCGCCAGATGCTGATGGGCATTGACATCAACGATGTACTGATTGATATGGTTCCCGTGGAAGGGTTCCGGACTGGTCGTCCCGTTTTCAAAAGAGAGGCTTCCAAAATGATTTTTCATCGCCCCGGAAAAGAGAAGAAAGGGGTGGGCTTTCAGTATGGGGAGATTAATCAAATGATCCCCTGATGACACAATCCGGGGCAAATAACACCTGAGCTCTTCCCCGTCTTTTCCCTTCACCGGAAAAGCGGTCCCGATTTTTTTGTTGGAAGGGCTGGTCAGGTCCCCAAAAAATTTCCTTCGCCCTCTTTGAAAGGTTGAAACCGGTAATCCCACAAAATGGATATTAAAAAAAATCTTTTTTCGGTAAAAATCCGGGATCGTTCTCGAGACATCATAAAGGTATATATCCTTTTCCTTGATTCCCAGGTATTGGGTTAGTCCCCGGATAAGGCCGTTGACGACCTGCGGAGAAGTGATGATCTTCTTAAATTCACAATCCATCCAATTGAAATTCGGTTTGATCAAGACCCGTTCTCCCTTATGGTAGCTGAACAAAGACCGCCAGGCGGCTCTGGCTTCTTTCATTCCGGTAAGACGCTTAATCCCCTCCCCGATCATTTCTTGTACGGATTCCTGACTGATTGAATCCACATAGGGACGGGTAGCGCCGTCCCACAAAAATGACCTTTTTAATCTTAGGGCAATAAGCCGGGCCTCTTCTTTTCCCCCTTTACTTCCCCGTCCGGAAAAATTGGGCAGACCGTCCAATGTCTTTTTTATTTCCCCGGGATAGGCGCGGGAAGCCTTTAACCTAAAAGCCCCCAGGCAGGCCAATAACGCAAAAATAAAATTCCGCCGATTAATAGTGACCACTCCTTTAAAGGGTTGATGGAATTTTTACCCTTTTAACCGATCAACGAATATCGCCACCGGATCATGGTATTTTTGATGGTCAAACTAATCCCTTTTTTAAACAGCAGCATATTACAGTAGTTGCATATTTTTATCTTTCCATCCCTTTGATCCCTGACAAAGGCCCTATGGGACGGATTTCCCCAGATGGTTTCCAGATTCTCCTTATGGAGGTTGCCGAGTGAATAATGACTGAAGAATGGGCAGGGTAAGATTTCTCCATCGGGGGTCACGGTCGGTTCGATGCAGGATCTGAGACAGGGGTTTTGGGGGAATACACCCGTCTGTAATCCCTTTTGGGGGATAAGAAACAAATCATCCAAATTAATAGGGAATGGATAGGATTTTCGTGATCTCCATATTGCTTTTATTGTCCTACGAAGTTGACCGGCCTCCTCCCCTGAAAGGAGGAGACTTTCTTCATCACGGCTTTCAAAGTATGGATCAGGAAGGCACCCGTTAACCGCTGAATCCTGCACGGCCTGCCCGGGTACCTGACTCAGGTAGCCGAATTTAATGCCATCAATGGGTAAGGATTTCATCTCCTCAAGAAATTGGGTTAGATAACGGTAGTTGAGGTTTGAGATCGTGGTATTGACAATGATCTCCGGACCGGCGCCCTTCCCTTTGTATTGGGCGATTTCCCGAATAGCCTCGGATACCCGGTCATAGCTGCCCTCCAATCCTCTCAGACGGTCATGAGCCTGGGCCGGTCCGTCCAGGGAAAGGTAAATATGGCCCAGCCCTTTTTCAACGAGAAGCCGGGCGGTATCCCGGTCAAAAAGATTACAGTTGGTTGGCATAAAGGTGTCTATTTCTTTCAATCGGCAGTAGGCAATAAGATCAAACAGGACATCTTTTCTCAGCAGGGCATCACCGCCGAAGATTTCCAGGTCGGTTACCCCGCCTTGCTTCAAGCGATCGACAATCATTCTCCATTCATCAATTCCCAACTCTCTCTTTGCATCCCCCTTCTCCCGCTTTCTGATATTACAGGACAAACAATTCCCGGTACATCGATAGGTCAGGAAGGCTAATGCATAGAGCGGCTTGAATTGTTTGGCGTTCCGTTGACGGTCCGCCGACTGCCGCAGGTCCTGGTAAAGGAAATTTATCTTATCAATAACAGACATATCCTGCCCTTGGGTGATTTCTATTCAATTTTCTTTCTTGTTTTTCCCGGCTCAAGATTTTGGATTTCTTTTTAATCAAAGGTAAATGCAATATCCAAGAGGTTAAACTCAGTCCTTTTCGGAAACGGCCTTTTATTAAGCCCATACTGACCGACCAAGCCAACAGGGAAGCGGCCCGCCATACCTGCCCGGCTTTATTTCCCCAAAAACATTGGAAGATTATCTAAAGAATATGTAATGCAGTCCCTTTTTCTTTTGAAGATCTTTTCTGTCCCGCCCAGGGGAGATGCTGTGAACAAATATTGTAAACCTTTTGTACTGCCGGTACTCGCCGAAAACTAAGGCGCATTTGTATTGGGATATACCCAGCAATAATGGGCAAAGGCTTAAAAGGGAACAAATACAAATTATAATAAGGCCTTTTACTCACTTGCCAATTCTGGTTCCAGGAATAATCAGTCAGGAGATTAACCTCATCTACCTCCCCTGAATGAAAGGCCCTTTCGAACATCTTTTCAAACAAAATTGTGCCTGGGGAGTAAGATGAATAAGCTTCGTCGTAGCATATTTTGAGGACGATCAAGGACCGGTTCACTCGAATGGCCAGGTGAGCGGCAATGAGTTTACCTTCCGCTTCCAGAAAATGCCATTCGAGCCAACCCAAATTCGCCAATCGGTCGGTCAGGTCCTTATAAAAAAATCCCAAGGATTCGCATTGACATAAAGCACTTCCTTTGGCCCACTTCCAACTTGCAGCTTCCACCTGCATGAAACGAGACAATGCTTGTTCAGTTAAGGATTCCCCTGTCAAAAAGGAAATTTTCACGCCGGGCAGTGCCGATAATTTACGTTCCAGCCGACGCAGGTTCCTGGTGTATTTGGTTCCTAATCGAGCCTTATATTCATCAAAGCTCCCTTCAATTTTAACAAAGGAGCCATAGCCGTCAAAGGTAGAGACCGGGAAAAATTTTTTTAAGCCATCGTTGATAATCGCTAAAGTAGGGGAACATTCGGGGAGTCGTCTCAATTCAAAACAGAAACAAACTGGCTGCATTTGTTTGAGCTGCGAAAGGAGTAAAGGGATAATCTGCTTTTCCATGCCCGGCTTAACCAGGAAATCAACTGAGGCGGTTTGGTCATTATAGGGAGTTCGGAATTTATGACAATTTAATCCCATTCGTTTAAAAGGGGAGACAATCACCGGAAGCACACCGACCAAAGTTGAATTATGATGAACAAAAATACAAAACCAATCCTCCCCGGCTTCTAATTGATGTTCCAGATAAGAGGAGATCCAGGCGTGGGACAAGTCCGGCAAATGATGAGGGGCCTTTAAGGCCAGGGCATTCCAGGTCGTGGCGTGAGGATCGAGATCTTCGAGTGCCTTTACCAAGGAGATATCAAGGTTCCCTATAGAAACGCGGTCTTTAACTGGCATTTGGAGCCGATCTGGGTTGAGGCTGAATGGCCGCAAGCAGATTTTAATTGTCAGAGGCCAGGTGCTTAACCCTAATCAAAGATATTTAGCGATACATTCTCAGATTCACGTAGTAAGCATCTAAAAGCTTGGTCATTCCAAAAGGCGGTTTAAGATTGTATAACTCATAATCCATTTGCAAGCAATCATTTTTAGAGATTGTTTTCCCCTTGACTTCTGAGCCAGGCTTTTTTAATATTTTGACCATAAAAATACAACCAGGGGTTTAAACGCCTCGATGGGAGTGGCAATCATGAACCGGGAACGTGGTCTCGTCCTTCTGCTCTACCCCCCGTCCGAAACCCAACGCCACACCACCTGCCCGGCCGGATTATTGATGCTGGCCGCCGTACTGGAACCTCAGGGGTTCGAGGTCCGTTTGCTCGATGCCTGTGCCGCAGCCAACCAACGGAATGCCGATCAAGTCGTAGAAGAGATACAGCGAATCAATCCGGATGTGGTGGGAGTCACTTTGGTAACCCCCCTGGTTCGCCAAGCCTATGATCTGTCCGAGCGCCTGGCGACCGGCGGGGTGAAACTGATCGCTGGCGGACCCCATGCCACACTCTTGCCGGAAGAACCCTTGTTACACGGCTTTCAGACCGTTGTAGCCGGGGAAGGTGAACCGACTGTGGTGGAAGCGGTCGAGGCCGTCTTAGGACGGATTCCCAAAGAATCGGTAAAAGGACTTAGCTGGGTGGACGCCGAAGGTCGTTATCAGCGGAACGAAGATCGGCCTTTGGTTACCGATCTGGACAGCCTGCCCTTCCCGGCGAGACATCTGGTTGATCCGGCCGATTATGGGGGAACAAATCCGGCCCCGTTGTTTGGAAACCTCTTCAGCTCACGGGGTTGTCCGGCCCGATGCGCTTATTGTGCCGGAGGGCTGTTCGGTAAACGGTTCCGGTTCCGCTCAGCCGGGAATGTCCTGGATGAAATCACCCTGGTGACCCGGCAGTATGGGACCGATCACTTCCATTTCGTTGATGACACCATGGCCCAGAACCGTGACCGGATGATGCAGATCTGCCAGGGGATCATGGACCGTAAACTGGCCGTCACCTGGAGTATGATGACCCGGGTGGACTCGCTGGATGAACCGTTGCTGGATTTGGCCGCCCGATCCGGTTGCACCCGGATAGACTATGGGGTGGAGAGCGGCAATCCAGAAACATTGAAAAGGATCCATAAACCTCACACCCTTGACATGGTCAAGAAAACCATCCCGCTGACCGCAAAATTCGGAATAGATCCTTGTGTTTTTTTTATCCTCGGTTTTCCCTGGGAAGGCACAGAGGAGACCAAGATAACGCTGGCCTTTATGAAAGAACTGGCCCCTTACCTGCGGGAGTTCCATCCGGCCATCGCCTCCATTCTGGTTCCCTTTCCCGGCACGGAGATATACGAAAAATATAAAGATCAATATGGGTTCGCAAACTGGTGGTTGAACGGCAAGCGGAGGTATCAGCCCCCCCGCCTGAAAACCCATTCTCTGTTTGAGTGCCGGGTCTTTCCGCTGGGTGCGGTCCTGGATGCCGATTTCTTCCATTACCCCCAGGCGGTCAAGGAGACGATTTACGATGTTTTTCAGTTTATGTATCTATTCAACCTAAAAAACAGGCCCTGGATCTCTCGAATGATCCATAGCGGGCAACTGATCTTTTCCCGGCGGCTGTCCGCGGTATCACCTTCCTTGGAACGGCGCCTTTTCGGTACCCTACAGGTCGCTGTTCGGGCCCTCCGTCAGAGGACCGGCCGTAGGCGGGAAGGGTCGGCCTAAGAACGGTAAGGTTCTCAGACTTCGAACACAGGAGGATTCCCGCTATGAACTGTCAACTGCAAGCGTCCCATGGTTCACCGGAACCTATCTCGGTTGCCGACCGGTTCGGTTTCTGGTGGCGTAAACGGCAGCATTACCTTTTGGATACAGCCAGGAAAATCATCACCGATCCCCTGATTGTCCGCCGTAAGTTGGAAACCAAGCTGGGGGGGAAAAATCCTGCGGCGGCAGTTTGTGCCTCAGAAGAGGGTTCCAAAACGGTCCCCCTTCTTGGTCTTAAGGGAGGCGAGAGGGTCCGCGTCAAGTCATTGGAGGAAATTAATGACACCCTGAACGCCGAAGGCCGTTGCGGAGGCTTGGGGTTTATGACCGTGGAAATGAAAAAATACTGCGGGGGGATTTATACCGTACGCAAGCGCATCCACTGGTTCTTTGACGAACGCCGCTGGCGCATGTTGAAGGTCAAGGATACCGTTATTCTGGATGAGGTTTTCTGTGAACTTCCGGCTAATATTGAAGAAGACTGGGCTGGCTGCGACCGCACCTGTTTTCTCTTCTGGCACGAGGCCTGGTTGGAACGCCTTCCGGTGCAGGAGGGCAATCGCGGAGCCGCCACCAAGGGGAATTAAAAAAGCTGCGGCAAATTAAGAAGCCCCTCCTTCTTTGGCCAGATCCCGCATCAGTCCAATCATAGCCCGGGCGGCCCTGGTAAGATACTGGGCATTAATTTTATCCAGGGTATCCTTCGCGCTGTGCATGTGGGGGTTTTTGAATAAAGAAGAGATGAACACCGCCTGATAGCCCTTCTCCCAGAAGGACAATTCATCCCCTCAACCACATTGGGGGCCGATATTTTTTTTCACTCCAATATCCGCCCCCTTTAACCGGGAATATATTTTATCAACGAACGAACCATTGACCGGACGCCCACCGACCAGCAAAATTTCATTAGGGTTTTTAAATCCGGTTTGAAAAAAATAAACCGGCCTTTTCAATATCTGTTTGGCCAAATTAATCCCTTTCCGGAAGAGATTTTTCTCTTGGTTCTCCCCCCACCAAGCCACCAAGGAAGGCTGCGTATATCCGATGGTATCGACATTGACGACTCCATGAAGGGAGCGGCCCTGGGCCTTGAGTTCCTGCACATAGGCTTGGCTCCCTTTGTGTCCCTGTTCTTCATTGGAAAAAAAGACCCATTCGATTGTGGCCTTGCCGGGGGCTTCGGATAAGAGTCGAGCCCCTTCCAGTAAAACGGCCACCCCGGTTCCATTATCGTCGGCCCCGGGAGCCGACCGCTGGGATTCCCAGCCAGAAGGGTGTGAATCGTAATGGGCACAGAAGATATAAGCGGTTTGGGGATCGGTTTTTCCCGGAAGGCGGGCCACCACGTTTTTCCATGTTTTTCCCCCTGACTGATAAAAATGATAATTTACTTCCAACTCCTGGTATTGTTTAAGCTGTCCGTAAAGATAGTCAGCCACCTGATCCTGCTTTTCCCAAGTGGTCCGATTCCCAAAAGATTGCAGTTCACCTAAGGTTTTAACAATGGTTCGGGCAGAGATCTTCATAGGGTCCCTTTCCTGAGGCCGAGCAGGGTCTGAAGCAACGGCTGGGTCATTATGAAATAACAACCAGAATAACATAAAAAACAACCACTTTATTCTCATTTAGGCAATTTCCCGGTTTTCAATGATCGGGTTTCTTTTCCCTTGTTTTTCCCGGATCAAGGTTTTTGATTTCTTTTTCAATCCGTTCTTTCTGCCGTGGATCTTTTTCAACATATCTCAAGGCGGTTTGGAAATGAAACATGGCTTTCCCCCGGTCTCCCTTTATTTTGAACATTTTACCGAAATAATAATGGGCCGGTCCGAGATCGTTCAAGTTTCCGTAGGTAATCCCCAAATAGTGATAAAGATCTTCACCTTCCATACCGAGATTCATGGCCCTTTGAAAGTTTTCCAGGGCCAACTGGTTTTCCCCCTTTTCCTGATAAGCCCGGGCCAGGAAAAAGGCAGTGGTCCCGTCTTTGGGATCAAGAACGGAGGCCTGACTCAGTTTTTGAACAGCCTGTTCCAAATCCCCTTTCAACAACAAGACCTGCCCCAGGTCTCTTAAAACAAAAGTGTCCTGTGGCCTTATGGTTAATGCCTTTTCGAATTGACCGGCGGCTCCATCAAATCTCCCTTCCCGGATATCAATCCAGCCCTGACCATAATGGACCCAAAATAAAGATTGAGCGTCCTTGGACCAGGACTGAAAATGATTTTGGGCCCTTTGTAAGTCCCCATATTTGGTCAGGATGATGGTCAGGATGCGGCGGAATTCATCGGAACTCTTGCGCCCCCAGTGACCCTGATCCGCATACTGGTGCAATAAATTTTCGATATGGGACATGCGGTCTCCGGTCAGCGGATGGGTCTGCATATAGGCCGGGATCCCTTCCGAACCAAAAGATCCCCAGCGTCGAAGCTTGTCGAGTAAATCGATCATTGTCTTGGGATCGAACCCCGCCTTGGACATATATTTAAATCCATAATTATCCGCCTCCCCTTCGTCTTCTCGGCTGTATTTTAGAAACAAGGTCTGTGCGGTGGCCATAGAACCGGTAATCACGGCACCGGCTATTCTGGGGTCCCCGGCAAAAACACCGAGCAAGGCTGCGGCCATCGTTGCCAGACCGATCTTTTTTTGCTTTTCTATCTGGTTGGAAATGTGGTGGCGGGTGACATGGGCGATTTCGTGCCCGAGTAAGCCGGCCAGTTCACCCTCCGAGTCCATGATTTCCAAAAGACCGGTCGAGACAAAGATATGCCCTCCGGGAACAGAAAAGGCATTCAATTGGGGATCTTTAAAAAGGTAAAAACGAAAAGGGTAAGGCTGAGGTCCGGCTTGTTTGAGAATCTCCTGCCCAAGGGTATTAACATATTCCAGAATCAGGGGATCCCGGATCATGGAAAATTTTCTTTCCACCTCTTGGACTACCTCTTCCCCCAATGTTCGTTCCTCCCCGATGGTCAGGGCAAAAACATCCCCTGCCTTGAAAAGCATCCAGGGATTGGGAAGAAAAAACAGGAGGAACCCGATAAATCCAAAAAATATTTTAAGAAAAATTTTCCGCATCCAATTCCTTATAAACCTTGAATCAGGATGCACGATGAGAGATCCAGGCTAAAACAAAACCTCCATCCATCGCTCTTCCTGTATCCTGCATCCGGCCTCTTGCATCCTGCATCCAATTTTTTATTCGATCAGACAGGTTCCGGTCATCTCCTCCGGAATCGGGATATTTAAAAGTGCCAGTATCGTTGGAGCCACATCAGCCAGGATCCCGTTTTTCAGCCGCACTTGGGGCCGCTCCGGATTGATTAATAAAACCGGAACCGGGTTGGCTGAAGTATGGGCCGTATGGGGCTCTCCGTTTTTACGGTCGATCATTTCCTCGGCATTGCCGTGATCCCCGGTGATCAAAAAAATGCCTCCATGATCGGCACCTTCCGAGATCACCTGCTCCAAACAGGAATCCACCACCTCACAGGCCCGGATGGCTGCTTCCAATTTGCCGGTATGGCCGACCATATCCAGATTGGCAAAATTCAAAACGATAAATCCATAGCGATCCGATCTTATCCGGTTGATGACCTCCTGGGTCACTTCCGGGGCGCTCATGGCGGGTTTTAAATCATAAGTGGGTACTTCCTTGGCAGAAGGGATCAAACAGCGTTCCTCCAACGGGAAGGGGGTTTCTATCCCCCCGTTGAAAAAATAGGTCACATGGGCATACTTTTCCGTCTCGGCAATCCGGAGCTGAAGGATCCCCTGACGACTGATGGTTTCTCCCAGAGTATGGACCAAATTTTGGGGTGGAAAAGCCACTTCTACTCTAGGATAAAAACGGGAATCGTATTCGGTCATGGTCATAAACCTGGCGATCCTGGGACGCCTTGAAACCGAAAAGGGTTTAAAGTCCTGCTCGATAAAGGCCCGGGTGATCTCCCTGGCCCGGTCAGCCCGGAAGTTAAAGAACAAAACGGCATCGTTATCTCGAATGATTCCTATTGGGAGGCCGGTCCCTCCCGTCAAAATGCGTGGGGCAATAAATTCATCCGTTTCGCCATGTTGGTAGGCTTCCTGGATGGCTTGAACAGGATCGGGGTCAGGAATCCCTTCCCCTTCGGTCAAGGCCCGAAAGGCCTTTTCCACCCGTTCCCAGCGATTGTCCCGATCCATGGCATAGAACCGTCCGCAGATAGTGGCAATCCGGCCCACACCGATTGCCTGAACCTGTTCCTGTAATTGACGTATGAACTCCAGACCCATCTGGGGAGGGGTGTCGCGTCCGTCAGTGATGACCTGGATCATGACCCGCTCCAATTTTTCTTTTTTAGCCAAACGGAGTAAAGCCAAAAGATGATTTATATGACTGTGAACCCCGCCATCCGAAACCAGGCCCAGGAGATGAAGCGTTGTTCCCTCGTCCCGGCAACGCCGAATTATTTCCAGCAACCCCGGATGGGTAAAAAAATCACCTCTTCGGATGGCCCGGTCAATTCGGGTTATATCCTGATAGACAATACGACCGGCCCCAAGGTTAAGATGACCCACTTCGGAATTGCCCATTTGTCCCTCTGGCAGACCGACCGATTCACCCCAACATTTCAGTTTCGCATGAGGCCAGGTATTAAATAGAAGGTCCAAAACCGGGGTTCGGGCCAAGGCCACGGCATTTCCCGAATAAATCGGACCTATGCCCCAACCGTCCAAGATTATGAGGATAAGAGGGTGGGGAGACATTACGACACCTCGGGAAGGGAATCGTCCGAAAAGAGGGGTAGGTGCCGGGCTTCTATCCACAATCCTTCCAAATCGTAGAATTCTCTGACCGACTCGTAAAAGATATGGACGATGACTTCATCGTAATCCATTAAAATCCAGTGTCCCGTTTCCATCCCTTCTATCCCCCGGGGGCGGATTCCCTGTTTTCTTAATGTCTCTTCCAAATGACCGGCCAGGGCCTGGGTCTGGCGGGTTGAGGTTCCGCTTAAAATCAAAAAAAAATCGGCAAAGGAACAGCTTTCCCCCACTTCGAGCAAAACAGGATCCCGGGGTTTTTTTTGAAGGGCCGCACGGGCCATCAACAGGGCCTTTTCCTGAGCGGACCATTTGGGGGAACGTTTAGGGGACATAAAAATTTCTCCGGATTATATAGTCTTCCACCGGTTCAGGCAAGAGATACCGGATGGACTGATTTATCTGCCGGAGCCGGCGAATCCGGGTTGAGGAAATATCCATCAGGGTTATGGAGAATAGATAGATTGACAACCCGCTGGGGTGCAGAAAACGATTTTCTTTGGGAAAATAAATTATATCGGGATCAATTTCCCGAAGAAGAAATTCCTGGATACGGTTCCGGTGGTATCCCGGACGATCCATGACCACAAAATGACATAACTTAAATAGATTACAATACTCTCTCCAGGTGTTGATCTCCAAAAAAGCGTCTATCCCGATGATAAAAAAAAGCTCCACCTTGGGCCCAAAAGTCTGTTTAAAATAACGCAATGTCCGGATGGAATAGGATTTTCCTCCCCTTTTTTTTTCTATGTCCGAGGCTTTTAAAAAAGGATGTCCGGCAATGGCCAGACGGACCATCTTCAAACGATGGGCAAAGGGAAGCAAGTTCCAGGTTACTTTGTGGGGCGGAACAGCCGTGGGAATAAACAAGATCCGACTCAAAGAAAAGGCCTCCTGAATTTCGGTTGCGGCCCTGAGGTGACCCAAATGAATGGGATTAAAGGCCCCTCCGAACAAACCCAAGCGTAGCGATTTCGGATTGGCGATGGTGGATTGCGGGGAGGAGGTTTTTTCGCCAAAAACCGAAATAGGTTTCGGGACCGTGCTGGTCTTTGAACCTTGAACCTTGTACCTTATACCTTGTACCATATTTTCTTGCTAGATAGCCCTTCGTCTCTGTTGCCCTTTGCCTATCGGCTATTGCCTAATTATTCAACTCCTCACCTGTCCCTGTCCAAAAACAATAAACTTGGTGGTTGTCAATTCATTTAAACCCATAGGACCGAAGGCATGCAGTTTGGAGGTGCTGATCCCGATTTCCGCCCCAAGACCCAATTGAAACCCATCGTTGAAACGGGTCGAAGCGTTGACCAGAACGACCGAAGAATCAACGGATTTTAAAAACTCATGAGCCCGCTCGTAATCCCGGGTAATGATCGCTTCCGTATGTTTTGACCCATACTGATGAATATGAGCAACGGCCTCTTTCAGACTTCCCACCACCCGGACCGCCAGGATCAGATCCAGATATTCTTCATACCAATCCGCTTCCTTGGCTTCCCGAATCCCCTTTCCCTTCCCGATGATTTTAAGGGTGGCGGGACAGCCCCGTATTTCCACCCCTTCTTGTCGGAGCCGATGCGCCATACCGGGCAGGAATTCTTTGGCTGTTTCCTTATGGACCAGAAGGGTTTCCATGGCATTGCAGACCCCGGGGCGTTGGATCTTGGCGTTCATACAGATCTGGTAAGCCATCGGGATATCCGCCCCCTGATCGACGAAAATATGGCAAACCCCTTTATAGTGCTTCAGAACCGGCATACGGGCCTGGGCCGTTACCATTCGGATCAAGCCCTCCCCGCCCCTTGGAATCACCAAATCGATGTATTCTTCCAATTTCAACAATTCGGCTGTGGCCTCCCGATCCGTGGTCGGTATGGTCTGAACGGCCCCTTGGGGAATCCCTTCCTGAATCAGACATTCTTGAAGTGATTTGGTTAAGACCAGGTTGGACCGGATGGCTTCGCTCCCGCCTTTAAGGATGACGGCATTGCCGGATTTCAGACAAAGCCCGGCTGCATCCACGGTTACATTGGGTCGGGATTCGTAAATGAATCCGATGACCCCCAAGGGGATGCGCATGCGACCCACCTGCAGTCCGTTCGGGCGGGTCCACAAACCGCTCACTTCCCCGACCGGATCGGGTAACAGGGCAACTTCCTGAAGCCCCAGGGCCATTTCCTTGAGAGTTTCCTCGGTCAAGCGAAGGCGGTCGAGAAAGGCATTGGGATGCCCGGTTTTCTCGGCCTGTTCCAGGTCTTTTTTGTTTTCTTTCAGGATGGTCCTGGATTGTTTGAGTAAAGTTTGGGCCATTCGTTCCAATACCCGGTTCTTTTGCCTGGAATTCAACCCACCCAGGACCGGACAAGCCTCTTTGGCGTTTTCGGCTATCTGAAGAATTTGGTTTTTAAGGTCCATCGAAAATCTCCCTTAATACGAAAAAAAAATCGAAAATCCAGAATTCAGGAGTCAGAATTCAGAATAAAATCTTTTAACTAGTTGATCTTATGTTTTCTTAATTTTATGGTTTGTGGTTTCCCCCGCCACTTCTCTCCCCACACCACTGAGGATGGAGAAAGAAGTGAAATGGTCAACGAACGCTCAACGCTGAATGCCGAATGGTTTATCCTTCCGTTTTGGTTATAACCATATTATCCCGGTGTATCACCTCATCGGTATGTTTGAACCCCAGCCGTTTCTCAATTTCCGAGGTCTTCAATCCACGGATTTTTATTATATCCGAAGAGGAATAATTGACCAGCCCTTTTCCGATCCCCTCGGCTTTCTGATCCACCAGACGAACACAGGCCCCGACCCCAAAACGCCCGTGCACGTCAACAACCCCGGAAGGGAGCAAACTCTTACCCTTTTCCATCAAGGCCTTTTGAGCCCCTTCATCCACGACAAGTTCCCCTTTGGGTTTGAGGGTAAAGGCAATCCAATGTTTCTTCCGGCGTAAGGTCGGTTTTTCAGGGAGAAAAAGGGTACCCAGAGGTTTCCCTTTTATGATCTCTTTTAAAACCGCCTCTTTCCTTCCGTTGGCTATAATCACCGGAATACCGCTGGCCGTGGCCTTTCGAGCAGCCATAATTTTGGAGCGCATCCCCCCCAAGCCCCATTCCCCTGAATATTTGGATGTATATTCAACGACCTGTCCATCAATATGTTCCACCACAGAAATCAAACGGGCCTTGGAATCTTCCCGCGGATCGCGCTCATAAAGTCCTTCCGTATCCGTCAAAATGATTAAAAGGTCACTGTCTATCAGATGGGCGATAAGGGCGGAAAGGTTATCGTTGTCGCCGAACTTGATTTCATCCACCGCCACCGTATCATTTTCATTGATGATCGGTATAATCCCCCATTCCAGGAGGGTAATCAAGGTATTGTTGGCATTCAGATACCGCTGCCGGTTTGTTAGATCTTCACGGGTCAGCAGGATCTGGGCCACCAACATTTGGTGCCTATCGAACGCTTCTTCATAAGCATGCATCAGGCTCCCTTGTCCGATAGCCGCTACGGCCTGTTTTCGGGGAATGGTGTCCGGTTTTCGGCCCAGGCCCATCTTTCCCACCCCGGAAGCAATGGCCCCGGAACTGACCATGGCCGTTTGATACCCTTTCTTTTTGAGAAAAGCAACCTCGTCGACCAAGCGGGCAATCGCCGGACGGTGTAAAACCCCGTTATCGGTCAGGACGGCACTGCCGATTTTGATGACGATTTTTTTTATCCCCTTAAAGAGGGCTTTCCGTTGATCAATCAATTCGCTTTGATTCTTCATGGTCCCTGGTCTCAATGGCCATAAAAAGGTAATTAATCAAAAGGGGAATCCCTTCTCCGGTTTTGGCCGATATAAAAATCGCATCCAACCGAAGCTTTTTCAAGTTATTCTGGACCCTTTTAAAATTGTCCTTCGATGAGGGCAGGTCCATCTTGTTGACCACAACCAACCGTGGTTTGGCCAAAAGAGCCGGATCATAGGCTTCCATTTCTTTAACCAGGGTCTGATAGGAAAGGTAAGGTTCCTCCCCTTTTAGAGAGCCGTCCAATAAAAAGACCAAGACCTGGGTCCGTTCAATGTGCTTGAGGAATTTAAGCCCCAAGCCGGCCCCTTGGCTGGCACCGGCAATAATCCCAGGAATATCGGCTATAGTCAAGCGCTGTCCATGATTATTTTCAAGAATCCCCAGGTTGGGGGTCAGAGTAGTAAAAGGATAGTCTGAGATTTTGGGTTTGGCCGCTGAAAGCCTGGAAAGGAGGGTAGATTTCCCGGCATTGGGCAGGCCTACCAGCCCTATATGGGCCAATACCTTCAGCTCCAGGAACAACCAGACCTCGGTGCCCGGCTCTCCTTTTTGGGCGAATCTCGGAGTCCGATGGGTGGCGGTGGCAAAATGTTTATTCCCCTTACCCCCTCTTCCCCCCTGAGCAACAGCAAAGGTCTGTCCTTCGGTGATTAAATCAGCGAGGATCTGTCCTGTCTCCGCCTCTCGAACCAGGGTTCCTAAGGGAACGATGAGTCGAATGTCCGGACCCTTTCTGCCGTTTCGGTCATTTCCCTGACCGTGGGCTCCTTTGGGGGCCTTAAAATGCTGTCGGAAGTGATAATCCTGTAAGGTCTGACACTGAGCCGAGGCGGTAATCAGGATATCGCCGCCCTTACCCCCGTTGCCGCCATCCGGACCCCCACGGGGTTTAAACTTCTCCCGGCGAAAGCTGAGGCAGCCATTGCCCCCGTCTCCGGAACGAACAAAAATTTTGGCCTCATCGAAGAATTTCAAAGATATCTGGAAGGAAAATATGAATATTTATGGTTTGATAAAATTAACCCGACGCGGTTGGATATCTCAAAAGAATTTAAGGACTTAAAAATTAAGGTAAAATGCGAAATGCCCTTCCCTGCCCCCTCGACCGGGATGCTTTTCGAAGACCATGCTTTTTGGGCCGAGAAAAGAAGATTTCAATAAATAATATTTACCTTACCGGGAAGCTCTCGACTTTTAGTCGGAATGCTTCAATCCTTGAATCCTTCGGAGATTTAATATACGCTAATCCTTTTTCGGTCTTTCCCCCAGCGTTCGAAGGTAACCACCCCATCTATTTTGGCAAAAATGGTATAATCTTTTCCTAACCCCACATTTTCACCCGGATGAAACTGAGTGCCGACCTGCCGGACCAGGATATTCCCGGCCTTGACTTTCTGACCGGCATATCGCTTGACCCCAAAACGTTGTCCCGCGCTATCCCTGCCGTTTCTGGAACTGCCCCCGGCTTTTTTATGTGCCATATAAACCCCTCTAAACCCCTTGGATTTCTTTAATTTTAAACTGGGTATAAGGCTGCCGGTGACCGACCATTTTCTTATACCCTTTTCTTCTTTTATGTTTAAAAATCAGTATCTTCCGGTCACGGCCCTGATGAAGGACTTCTCCAACCACGGAAACTCCTTCCAGATAGGGTTTGCCTACCAGAATCTCCTGGTCCCGGGCAACGAACAGCACCTTGGGGATGGAAACCGTGTCCCCTTTTTCGCCCTCTAAGGTTTCGATCCGAATCACATCTCCGGGGGCTACCTGATACTGTTTTCCCCCGGTTTGAATAATGGCATACATGGATATTACCTCATAAAAATTTTTAAATAAAAAATTTAACATTTTGAGTAATTTTTGTCAACCAAAAAAACAAGTGGTTCTTCTCCCAATTAGATGGGAGGAAAGGGGGCAGTGAAGGCGTTCCTTGTCTTAGAATGCCCCCCGCGCCTTCATAAAAGCATCGCGAAGGTCCTGGTAGCTCTTCACAAAAGCTTGCTTAACCTCCTCCCAGGCCTTGCCGGAGCTCTGTTTTAGGCCTCCGTACCATTCGGCGACGACGTTGCGTTGTTTCCTGAGGGTCGTTAATGCATCCGTGGTCTTTTTGCGGGCCGTTTGATCCATTTGATCCCATTTCTTATTAAGCTCCGATTCCAGATGGTCGATTTGGGCGTCCAGATCATCCAAAGCGTCTTTGGCCTTCTTTACGGCTTCATTCCGCTGAGCAGTGGTAAATTTTTTGAAAGCTTGAAACGTTTCCGTCGCTTTTTCCTTCAGGTCTTCAGGCTTCGTCTTATCCGCCTCGGTTTGATCGGCATAGGAAAAGGTTCCCATCCCTAAAAATATTGCCATGATTAACATAGAAATGGCTTTTCTTGATTTTTGAGTTTTCATGTGTTTTTCCCTCCATTTTTAGAAGCTTCAAAATCCCGATGTTTAAGGAATTTATGCTTCGGTTCTTTTAAGGACCCGTAAAAAAGGCCGAACAAGACATAGTATGCCGCCGATTCGACCCAGAATGAGGGCCACAGCCGCCGCAATAGCCCCGACGGCATTCAAGTAGCTTACGGCAACGAAAAGGGTAGCCAGGACAATCAGCAGTTCCAGCCCGGTAGCGTAAGTCATTGGCCCGGTATTTCGGTTACTGACTAGGACCGAACGCTGAAAAGAGAGCAGCATCCATAATCCGGGCATAATGGTCAATATTTTTATTGGGGACACGGCGAATTGGGTTAATTCAACAGACAGCCCCGAAACCCTGCGGAACCAGAAATGAGATAAAGGAGTGAATCCGATACAGACCAGCAGCAAAACGGTAATCACACCCAGACCCAAAGCAAAGCTACCCAATTTCTTATAATTTCGATTCTGATTTCCCAGCAGGGCGATACCGACCTCATGATAGGACATACCGCAGCTCATAAAAAGAAAGAGTAGCCCGGAAATAACTGGAAGCACAGCCAGAGATTCGATGGCCAGACGACTTTTCCCGACAAAGAAGGTCACCGCAGGCTGAACTCCCAAAGCCAAGAGGGAGGTCATGGCCAAGGGCAAATAAAACTTGACAATGGCCGGATAGGTCAAAGTCTCCTGCTTGGGTGCCCCTTTAAGTTCGATCTCCGAAAGCAGACGGCGAATAATACCCTGGGCCATGATCCGGCTGGAAAACGCTTCCAGGATAACAGCGGATAAAAGGCTAAAGGCTCCAACAGCCACCCCATCCAGTAAGGAAAACCGATAAAGAGCCAATCCGCAAAAAGTCAGACCGCTCAACCGGATGGCTGTTCCAAAGGCAACAAAACGGGTTTGATTGTGGCGTATCAAGACCCCCTGATAAAAACGACGGTACCCTATGGCCCAGGGAACGGGAATGAAAATAAGAACGGCCGTATAGGTAAGTCGGGTGACATGATCCGGCAGGCCGATCAGCTTTTGGCAAAAGAAGGAAAAAACAGGCGGCAAAACAGTAATTCCCATCATTAAAGTGACGATTATAGTCAGGATAAAAGTAAATCGCCGCATTTTTAAAAATGAATCCTTATCGATCACCAGAGCGGTTGTGGCGCTGATGATCATCATGATCGGGGCCTCCAGAATCAGGAGAAAGGAAAAGGCCACCCCAAAAGCAGCCAGATTGAATTTGGGGGCGGCCATACGGGCGATAATGGCGCTCATCAGAGCCCCTTCCATGGCCATCATCAGCCAGGTGGATTCCAGGGGGAGCCAGAACAGGAAAATTTGTTTATAGGTCAGGTTGGAGGTGCCGGAGTCCATGAATATCTCATTCCCGCATAATAACGGGCCAAAAGAGACATCGCCCGCATTGGCCTATATTTGTTCAAGGAAATGCGGGCGATGACGAAAGTTTATTTAATGAAACTATGAATCCGTTTAGACAGATGGATAGTTTTTATATATGAATACCATTAAATGGGAAGACAGGCAAGGAAGAAAAAATGCGGTCCGAAATCCCTCTATTTCCTTCTTATTTTCAAAGCCTGCCCCTGATAACCACCCCTAATCCCATTCCCAACCGCAGATAAAGCAGAGCCGTCAGAAGCAGGATGAAAAAACCTATTACCCAATAATCAACCCGCTGCATCCGGGGTTCGTAATAAAAAGTCCGTTTGGCCTGGGGATCGAATCCTTTGGACTCCAAGGCCATGGCCAGGGTGTTGGTGTGATGAATGGCATAAATAAAAAGGGGCACGGCCTGGGGAATGAATTTACCCATCCGTTTAAAGATACTCCCCGATTCCAGATCAAGACCGCGGGAAACTTGGGCCTGAATGATCGTCGCCCCGGCCCCGGCAAAGGTCGGCACTAATCGCAGGGCCGTGGAAAGGGCAAAGGCCAGTGGATAGGGAACCCCCATGCGGATCAAGCCGTTGGTCAGTTCCTCATTGCGGGTCGTGGAAAGAAAGATCAGCCCGATCCCGACAAAGGTGGCCAACCTCAGGCCCATGGCCAGGCCATAAAGGACCGATTCCCGGCTGACCTGAAAGGGTCCCCAGGCCCACCACCGGGTCGGCCCGGGGACAAAAAAAGGCCACAAGACAAAGCTGAAAAGGATGAGCAGTAAAAGGATATAGCGAAGCCTCCAGAAATTGGGTAGGGCCCTGGCCCAGAGGGCCGTCAGTACCACCCCCCCGCTTATGAAGGCCAAATATAAAGGATGATTAAAACACAGACAGATGCCGAAAAGAATCACGGCGGAAACCAGCTTGGTCCGCGGATCTAAGCGGTGGATCAGGGTATTTTCATCAAGATAAAGGAATATATTCATTCTTTGAGTTCCTGAACCATTTGTTCCAGGGTCAGGGCCTGGAGGCCGATCCGGTTGCTGATTTGCACCAGGGGAGGTGGAGCCAGAGAAGCCCCGGCCAATATGGATTCCTGGGCAAAAACCTGGCGGGTAGGGCCATCCAGGATAATCGCCCCCTCTTTTAAGACAACGGTTCGGTGGGCATACTCGGCCGCCACCCACATGGAATGGGTGATGATAATAATGGTGTGCCCTTTTTGATTCAAACGCCTTAGAAGGTCCATCATGCTCCGCTGATGGAGATAATCCAGTCCGGTGGTCGGTTCATCCAGGATAATGACCTGGGGCTGTACAGCCAGTACAGAGGCTACGGCTACTCGCTGCCTTTCCCCCTTGGTGAGTGTAAAAGGGAGCTGCTTTTCATAACCCTGCAACTCAACGACTTCCAGGGCCTCGGCCATCCGCTCCCGGATTGTTTTGGGGTCCATACCCAAGACCTTCGGACCAAAGCTGATTTCCTCTTCAACCGTTTTGGCGAAGATCTGATGATCCGGATTTTGAAAAACGTATCCCACTTCTTGAGCCAGATCCTTATGGCTGAAAGCCGCCGTTGGTTTTCCCCGAACCAGCATGCGGCCTCCTGTGGGCTTTAACAGACCATTACAGTGTTTGGCCAGGGTGGTCTTACCGGAGCCATTCTGGCCCAAAAGGGCCACAAATTCACCTTCTCTAACGTTCCAGTTGATTCCCCGCAGGGCCTTAACTTCCTGAAGGGGATAACAATATTCCAACTCCTCGGTTTGCAGGATAAACGGGTCTCCCGACCGAAGGGAGGTTCCCGGTGTAGGAGTATCCCGTTTTTGGACCCAGTCATTACGGTCAATCAGGGCCATAGCCTCTGTTACTGTCATGGGCTGCCCGGGCCAGCCCATGTTTTGAAACAGCTCCATCAGGGCTGGAGGTTTGATTCCGGAAGACGACAGCCTTGAAAAATCTTTCAGAATCTCTTCGGGGGACCCCCGAGAAACCAGTTCCCCCTCCCGCATCAACCATATTTGATCGGCATCTACGACCATTTCCGGCTCCGGGGCTACCATCACCAAGGTGCGGCCCTCTTCTCTTAGCTTCCGGGCTATGACCAGCACCTCTTCCGCTCCCAGAGGATCCAGATCGGTGGTCGGTTCATCCAGGACCAGGATATCGGGTTCCAAGGTCAGGACCGAACCGATAGCCAGACGTTGTTTCTGTCCGCCGGAGAGGGTGGCCGGCTGGCGCCCCCTGAGGTGGTCCAGATGGACGGCTCCCAGATATCGCTTAATTCGTCTTTCTATATCAGGACGCGGGAAGCCGTGGTTTTCCGGACCAAAGGCCATTTCCAACTCTACATTGGTGGAAAAGAGCTGCGACTCAAAATCCTGAAAGACCAGTCCTACCTGGCGGGATAGACCGGCAACCGTCGATCCCGCGGCCTCTTTCCCTTTAACCAGGACCCGGCCCTGATAAACGCCCCGGAAAAATTTTGGGATCAGGGCATTCAGGGTATAACAAAGAGACGATTTTCCGGCCCCTCCATGCCCCATGATACAGACCAACGAACCGTCTTCAACCTGCGCCTGGATGTTTTTTAAAGCCGGGGTTTCTTTCCCGGTATAGGTAAAAGACAGGTTTTCGATGGAAACAGCGATGCTCATAATCAAAGCGACGGGTGATAGGATTCCTGACCAATCTTAAAATAATTTTTGCATGATTCTTAATCAGCCTTTTTTTCTGGCTTCTAGCTTCTGGATTCTTGGTTCTTCCGTTTGATGTTAAAGTAAAAAACTTCCGATCAAGATAGCTGCGGTAGAAATCCAGCCCAGGATACCCACCTGAAAATCAGCCAACAGCCCTCCGAATAGACCAAACAGAGAGGCTATGGTGACCAGCCAGGCTCCCAAGGGTCCGGCTATGGGTTTACCCTGGTCGGCCTCTTCCATAACATCACCCCAATATAGTTGAAGGTGGTCTTTGACCAGCTTAAAGACCGAGGTTAGTAAAATAACCCCGATGAAACTACCCAGAGTATTATTCAGGGTGATAATTTTGACCAGGACCTTATAAGGAACCACGCCCATGAAATCGACAAAAATACTGATGACCACAGCACAGGCCGTTGAGGAGATAAAAGCTATAATGAAATAGGCCACCCAATTAAGCCAGGCGCCAGCTTCCCAACGGAATGTTTTATGATGAAAGGGAACCAGGTTGGTCCAAAGCGTATAGGGCAGATAGCCGAGAAGGAAATTCCCCACAAAACCGGCCAGAGAAGAAGGGGTCAGTGTTCCGCCGAAGATGTCGCCGATCAGATTGCCGATGGCCGACCCCCAGGCACCGGCCGGTCCGAACATCAGCCCAAAGGGCATAGGAAAAATGTTGCCCACCCTGACCTCGGTGATGCCGGGGATCAGGGGAATGGCGGTTTTAAAGGCCAGCAGGGCGGCGCTGTAGATGGCCGCACAAACCGCAGTCAGGATGATCATCCGGGTGTTTTTCCACATGGTAAAAATGCCTTTCATGATATCCTCCTTTCCTAAGTTCGAAAATAGGGGTCAAGGGTTTTAACTGCCATGCCTTTCACTTGAATCCTTGACCCCTTGAATCCTGGAATCCTTTTTCACGTTAAATGGTCCCCACAGGCGGATGCGAGATTATTCTGTGTTACCCGTTTTTACTGTTTTCATATATTGCATGGTCCCGTCTTGAATCACGGCCACCCTGGCCTCTCCGGGAAACTCCTTTTCCAGCATATCCAGGCACTCCGGCCAGGTTTTTACAAAAACGGCGTCATCGACATGACAGATCAGGTCCAAACTTGTTCGATCAGGATAAGGGGCCAAAACGATCAATTTTTTAGTCAAATGGGGGATGAGACCTTTAGTCCGGGGTGTATATTGGCGTCCCCCGTAATCCGAACCCCAGGCACGAAACACATAATGGGGGACCTGTCCCTCAGGAGCATCGGAGATCAAGACTACAACCCCTACCCCGGGTTTCAAGGTCTGCAAACCCAGACCCAGGGCGATAGCCGATTCATTGGCCTTTCCATAGGCGTTGCTGACCGTCAGATCAAACCCGTTACAAAAGGGAATCCCGTAATGTTCCTTCCCCTCTTGCCCTCCGGCTTCGTGGGTGGCCCGGAAAGGGCCGGCAAAGAGATTGGTGATCTCGCCCCGGCGGTTGACCAGGCAATCCACTTTGAAATTGAGTCCCACCGCATCCCCGGCGGCATCACACTCAGCCCGAAGGATGTTATTTTCGAAGTTGCCCAGGCCGGTACGCGATGGATCCCTGGAAAGCTGATTATGGAACTGGTTGATGGTTTCGATCCCGGCCACCCCGGGGAGGATCAGCTTGGCCCCTCCGCCGAAGCCCACATGGACATGTGGGGTGATACAGCCGATACCGATCTTCAGGTCACAAGCCATAAATTCCCGGTTGAACCAGAGTTCCACCCCGGTCGGGGTCTTTCCGACCCGAACGGTGTTCTGAAAAGGGTCATGATTGAAGACAACATAGTTTTCCACGATTGCTTCCCCCAATTTCTTGCGGGCATTGATCATGTCATAAGCCCCATGTCCGCCCAAGGCCCAGATAAAACGGATCTGGTCTTTTTTTAGACCGGCCCTATGGAGAGCTGCGACGATATGGGAGGCAATGTCCTTGACCGGTGTGGGACGGGTCATATCGTCAAAGACAATGACTGCCTGTTTTTTCCTCTGGGCTAATTCTTCCAAAGGCGGCCCTTCTATGGGGTTATCAATTTTTTCTTTAATTTGTCGGGAAGTCAGACCGGTTTTTTCAAAACCGGGAGAGTTGAGATTTTCGACCATCCATCGATCCGGAAAGGTCAATTCTCGTTCTTGATTCTCATACCAAAGGCGGGATGGCACAGAAATTTTTTGCATATTTGTTTCCTCCTGCTGAAGATGGTTCATGAGGTGTATTTTATTATGAATGAGAACGAGTATAGGTTAAGAAGGATTTCTCTGTCAATGAAAACCTAAGCCTTTAAATAGTCAAGCGAAAAGATCCGTTCACTTTTCTCTTGACAACAAAACCAAACGATCTTATTATTGTTAACACTATGAACAAGATTTACAGAAATAATGCTGAAAGCTTGATTGTATTTCAGGCAGGGCATCTAAGAGATTTGATAGAAGAAATCATTCACTGTTGTCAGGAAAGAGTGTTGTTTCAGTCGCATAAATTTCTTCTTACACCGGCCGAACTCCGTTGCCTCCTCTTGTTTCATAACGAAAAATATCTGACGGTAAAAGGGATTGCTCAGAAATTGGAAGTGGCCAAAAGCCGGGTGACCAAAATTATGGAAGGATTACTAAACAAAAAGCTGGTCCAGTCTATCGATGATCCTGAAGATGCCCGGGTCAAGTTATTCAGCCTGACGACCTCCGGCTTGAAAAAAACTTCGGAAATCGACAATTTTATCAAAGAGATCCATAATGAATTATTGATGAATTTGAAACCGGAAGACCGGAAATCGGTCCTTCATTCGTTGGAATTGCTTCGATCTTCCATGAAGGTGGTTAAGGCAAAATTATTTTGAATGAGAAGAATCAATAATTTGTTAATACTAATAACTATTAATTACTAAACGAGGGGGTTTCAATGGAAGAAGAACTTCAAAACCAGATAGCAGGCCTGAAAGCTCAACTGGAGAATCTGGCCGTTAATCAAGCGGAAAATAAAATTTCTATGATCGTTTTCAGCGGTGATCTGGATAAAGCACTGGCCGCCTTTGTTATTGCCACCGGCGCTGTGGCCATGGGGTTGGAGGTGGTTATGTTTTTTACCTTCTGGGGTACCCCGCTGTTGAGGGACAAGCTAAAGAAAGTCGCAGGGAAAGATATGATGGGAGCCATGTTCGGAACCATGCTGCCTAAAGGGACCGGGCAGGTCAAGTTATCCAAGATGAATATGGCCGGCATGGGAACGGCCATGATGAAATCGCTGATGAAAAAGAAAAATGTCGCTTCCCTGGAACAGATGCTTGAGATGGCTGGGGAACTGGGGGTTAAGATTTTTGTATGTGAAATGTCTATGGATCTGATGGGTTTTAAACGGGAAGAGATGATCAATTATCCTGACTTAACCTATTGCGGGGTGGCCAAATTTCTGGAAGAAGCCATGCATAGTAAAATACAATTATTCATATAGCGGTAAGGAGGAAAAATTCATGGAAGAAATCAAAGTCGACAAAGTGATGGATCTGAAAGGGCTTCCCTGTCCCATGCCGGTGGTCAAGGTCAGCAAAGGGATAAAAGAGGTCCAGGTGGGACAAGTTATTGAAGCCATAACGACCGACCCGGGGGCCTTGGCGGATTTCCCGGCCTGGGCCAGGACCAGCGGCAATGAGATCCTCAAAACCGATCAGGGGGATGGGGTTATCAAAATTTATATCAAAAGGGATAAATAATTTTTCAAAAAAGGGCGATAGGCTATGGGCAGCAAATACTGAGGAGGAAAAGCTTTTACCTATAGCCTTTTGCCCATTGCCTATTGCCTATAATCCCAAATTCATTTTTCTGTTTAATTTTTCCCACCACAAAGGAGAATTTGGGTTTAACAGAGAAGACAAGGGAGCTAAGGAGGATCCTATGCAAACGATTACCTATTTAATACTGGTCCCCATGGTCTATCTGGCCTATCTGATTTTTGTGCTCGGGATCATCAGCCGGATGGTCAAGATCTGGCGGGCCCCCGTGCAGCCAACCACCCTTCAAATTTTTCCGGAGAAAAAACCTAAATGGCTCTGGGCCCTTCACGACAGCTTTCTTTTGCCGACCGTCCGGAAGCACAATCCGGTCCTATGGTTTTTTTTGATGATCTTCCATATTGCCCTCTTGCTCCTGATCATCGGGCATTTGGAACTGTTTAAAGGATTCACCTTTTTCCAATTTTGGGAACACGAGATCTTCCTGGGTAAAGGTTTCGTCGGCCTGACTATGATCATTGCCCTGCTCTATCTGCTCTTCCGCAGATTTGCCTCGCCTACTCGTCAGATTTCGATTCCAGAAGATTATTATCTTTTGATTCTCATTTTTTTAACCGTTCTTTTCGGCAGTCAGATGGACTGGGCCCGCCGCTGGTATGGTTACGCCGAACTGTCGCCCAGTGATTATCAGACTTATCTGACCAGCCTATTATTTTTTCGACCGGAACTGCCTTCTGCGGTCTATCAGACCGGGCATTCATTTATGCTGGTCTTGCATGTCTTCTTTGCCAACCTCTTTATTATGTTCTTCCCCTTCAGCAAGATCATGCATTCTTTCTTTTCCATCCCCATGAACAGGTTAAGGAGGGGTTAACCATGGATACCCAAACCCGTGAAGATCTTTTAAAACTATTCCAGTCAAAGTTAAACCAAGCCATGAGACTGTACTTGGAAACCTGTTCCCGGTGCGGAACCTGTACCGAGGCCTGTCATGTCTATGCTTCGACGGGTCAGGTCAAGCATATCGCCGCTTATCGCCATGAAATCGTACGACGGATTTACAAAAAGTATTTTAAGGGCCAGGGCAAACTGGCTTCGGCCCTGGGTGAACCTAAAGAATTGACCGAACTGGCCCTGGAGGAATTATACGAGGCCGCCTATTCCTGCACCGGCTGCCGCCGCTGTATGGTCTATTGTCCCCACGGAATCGACACACAGATGCTCATGTCCATCGCCAAGCTGTTATTGGTCGGTGCAAATGAGGAACCGGAGATATTGAGTATGCTGGCCGACTCTTCCATAGAGAAGGGCAAGTCTTTGGATCTGTTTAAAGAGGGTTTTCTGACAGCCATAAAAAACTTGGAGTCTCAGGTGGTGGAAAAGTGGCAGGTGGAGGCCGGTCAAAACCCGATCCCGATGGATCAGGAGGGCGCGGATCTTTTGTATGTAGCCCTGGCCGGTGCCCATTCGATTATCCCGGCAGCGGCCATTTTCAATGCTGCCGGAGAAAATTGGACCTTAAGTTTTTTCGAGGCTGTCAACTTCGGGGCCTTTGTCGGCGATCCTTCCCGGACCAAGCTGATCCTGGATCGCATAATCAATGAAGCGGTGCGTCTCAAAGTCAAAGAGGTCTGTATCTGTGAATGCGGAACGGCTTTCCGGGTCATGAAGCAATTATCCGGGAAACAGCCTTTCAAGGTCAGCTCCATAACCGAGGTTCATGCTCGTTATCTGCGGGAGGGAAGGATTAGGCTGGATAAGGAAAAATTTAAAGATCCGGTTACCTATCATGATCCCTGTCAGATCGCCCGGAATGCCGGTGTGATTGATGAACCCCGGTATATTTTACAGAACCTGACCCACGATTTCCGGGAGATGACCGACGACGTCCGCTATAACTGGTGCTGCGGCGGGGGCGGGGGACTGGTGGCCCTGGGGGAGGACACCCTGGATTTTCGCATGAAATCGGCTAAAGTGAAGGTGGATCAGGTCCAAAAAACCGGGGCCAAAATTCTGGCCACAGCCTGCGAAAACTGCCATACCCAGCTCAGTAATTTAAACGATCATTACCAGATGGGAATGAATGTCCAATTCCTTTCATCCATGATCGCCGAGGCTTTGGTTCAATAAGACAGGCCCTCTTTTTATGACTCATGATCTTCTTTGGGGGTTGGTTTTCTCTTGTTTCGAACAGTGACGAAAACGTAAAAGGCCATCAGAAAGGGAAGAACGCCCAGGGCCAAATCGAAGCGTCCCTGAAATAACTGATAAGTACTGAATCCTACGATTAAGAGGATGAAGAGCAGTTGAATAGCGGCCGCCACCTTTATCATTACCCCTGGTCCTTCCATCCATGCAGCTGATAAAGCTATAATACCTTAAGGGAGGATGAAAGCAAGGGATTATATTGTTTGACGGTTAAAACGGGGAAGAGCGAATTCATTCATGGTTGATTTTTGAGTCTCTTGGTTTTACCATTATGATCATTCCACAATTTCCACAGACAAGAGAAGGAACAAATCATGCCGTGTTCTATCAGCAAAGCATTGATTGAAAAAACCAAAGATTTTCACGGTCATTGGTGTCCAGGGTTGGCCATTGGCATTCGGGCGGCTGAACTGGCGATTCAAGAATTGGGTCCGCCGGAAAAAACCGACCTCGTGGCGGTGGTGGAAACCGATATGTGCGGGGTGGACGCCATTCAGGTGCTCACCGGGTGTACCTTCGGCAAAGGGAATTTGATCCATCGGGATTATGGGAAAATGGCCTTCAGCTTTTTCGACCGCAAGGGAGGGAAAGGATTCCGGGCCTTGTTCAACCCCGGCATTCAGGGAGAAACCGGGAAGGAATTACGGGCACTGATGAAAAAGGCAGCCGATGGAACGATTTCGGACCAGGAACAAAAGCGTTCTGAAGAGTTGCGCAAAACCCTTCCGGACACCTATTTGAATGCCGGCCTAAAGGAGATGTTTTCCGTCACAAAACTCCCCACTCCGGCCCCAAGACCGGCCAGGGTGTTACAGAGTCTGGCCTGTGAGACTTGCGGGGAGATGACCATGGAGTCCCGGACCAGAAGATATGAAGGGCGAACCCTTTGTATCCCCTGCTTTGCCCAGGTGGATCAAAAAATCTGAGGATGAATCACAATGAGTTCAATCGGTTGTCAACGGGGTTTAATTTTTCACAAATAACCCTTTAAATTCTCCATACCCCTCCTTTTCCAAATTTTCTTTGGAAACAAAGCGCAAGGCGGCTGAATTCATACAATAGCGAAGCCCGGTTGGTTGAGGTCCGTCGTTAAAGACATGGCCCAAATGGGAATCACCATCCCTGCTTTTGACTTCGGTGCGCCGCATAAAAAAGCTCGAGACTTCCTTTTCGACGATATGGTTCGGCTCCAAGGGCTTGGTGAAACTCGGCCAGCCGGTCCCGGAATCATACTTATCCAGAGAACTGAACAGGGGTTCACCGGAGACCACGTCCACGTAAATCCCTTCTTTTTTATTGTCCCAGTAAGGATTTTGAAAAGCCGGCTCGGTGCCGTTTTTCTGGGTCACCTCGAATTGTAAAGGTGTGATTTTTTTTCGCAGCTCGGCTTCATCCGGTTTCCGGCACCCAATTTCCCCTTCGGCAGGAGGAATTGGCTTCTTCTCCGCCCAGTTCTCTACAATGAACCGGTCTCTTCCCGATCCCCAGCGGTAGTTCCGGTATTTCAAGGGATTTCTTTGACAATAATTCTGATGATACGATTCAGCCTTATAAAAGTTAACTGCCGGTCTGATCTCCGTAACGATGGGTTTGGCGAATTTTCCAGAACGGCTCAATGCCTCTTTGGAATTTTCAGCCATTTTTTTTTGTTCCCCGTCGTGATAAAAAATAGCCGTTTGGTACTGTGAACCCCGGTCTGCGAACTGGCCTCCAGGATCTGTGGGATCGATATGTTTCCAAAAAACATTTAGCAGACCTTGATACGATATTTTCGTCGGATCATAACGGACTTGAATCGCTTCCAGGTGTCCCGTAGATCCTTCGCAAACCTCCTGATAGGTAGGATCCTTTTTATCCCCGCCGATATAACCTGAAATGACATCAATCACCCCGGGTATTTTTTCGAAATCGGCTTCACTGCACCAAAAACAGCCACCGGCAAAGGTGGCAATTTTTTTATTAGAACTTTCAATATGCATCGTTTTTTTTTACCCCATCTCTTGATTCTGCGGATGGTAGGCAGGCCGCAAGCACCACCAGTAAGCCGGCAACAATACAACACCTCACGGCGCTTCTAAATAGGGCCGTCATCCTGATTACATCCTTTTTCACAAAATAGATTTTTTTAAAGGTAAGGCTTTTTTCTGAGAATACAAGGGGAACTTAAACGAAAAACTCCTTCGACGTTCAATAGTCAAGGTTCAATGTTCGTTTCCTGTCACGTAGAACTCATAGCGGAAGGGCCTGAGGGTTCCACATTAAAACAATTAGTAAACTACCTTAAACCCGTTTGGTCAGGGCCAGGAGCCAGCGATGCAGGGAAAGCATATTTTTATAGTGATCGAAGCATAATTCCACCAACGCTTCGGAAAACAGATCCGATGAAACGGGCAGTTCCACTCCGGCATAAAGTCCGTCATAAAGCAGAAACTCGGAATTTTTATGTGAGGGGTCATAACCATGAGGGGTCTTTTTAAAATGCTGTCCGCCTATATAATAATCCCGGTTTTTTTTGATCGCTGAAACCGCCTTGGTTAAGGCCGGTCCGTGTAGAGGATGGACTACCGATTGACGATAGGCATCCAAGAGATCCTTGGGGAAAGCATACAACCCGACCCCCAGCATGAATCGCTCCGGTTCCAGGTGAAAATAAAATCCGGAACACTCCATCCTCGGCCGGGAACCTTCCCAGAACCAGATGCCCAGATGGGTCTTATAGGGAGTTTTATCATGGCTGAAGCGGATATCCCGGTTGAGGCGGAAAATGGACTTGTTAACCCGCGGGTCGGCCTGCACCCCTGGCGCGATTTTTTTCAGCTTGAGGCCCAAGGCCATTATAAAATCCCGGGCCGGAACCAAAACCTGCTGTTCATACATCTCCTTGTTTTGGTCAAACCACATTTTGTTGTTATTATGGGCAAGCTTGCGGAAAAAAGTAACACTCTGTTTGGGAAATCCGGTAAAAGGGAGGGATGAGGTCATTGGTTTTCTCCTTATGGGTTAGTAAAAATTTTTTACATGATCGTTGTGATTGAACTCCCGGCCGACTGATGCAAGACATCGGTTAAAAACCATCCCAGGATAGCCAGGCATTCCATGTCCAGATATCCAGCCGCTTTTTTCTGGAAAAGTAAAGACCCTTGGGCCGGGAATTCCTCATCCTCATCGTTGAACAAAAGAAGGATCGGGATTTTGGGCAGGACATCGAACCGGGATACGATATGATAAGACAATTCCAGGTCGACCGGTCTGCCCCCCAATTTTTGACAGGCTTTTTTCAGAGCTTCAAGTCTGTTGGAAAAATATTTCACCAGGGCCTTTTCGGTATTGGTGACGAATCCGCCGACAAAGGGGGCGGCATCCCTGAAATCCTTATAGGTGACCCAATGATCTCCTTTGGGTTCCCTCTCGGGGCATAAGAGAAGATATCTACAAAGCAAAATGCTCAGGGCATGGTTCGGCTCCTGTCCCGAAGGATCAAAAACCCCTTTCGGCGAGACCCGATAGATCTTTTCCATCAATGGAATAAAAGCTTCTCTATCCCTTATTTCAATCCCTAAGATTTCAGCCCTGGAAGCAAAATCGATCCCGGCCACCTGGGTCAGATAATTTTGATAAGTTTCTTCAAAGATAGAAGGTTTGTCAGTCATAACCGATTCCTTGATAAAATTTTATTCCGATGGTCATAATAATATCTACAAAACAGTGAAGACTCGATTTAATAATCCCCGGGCAGGTTTTTCTAAAGCCTCAGGCGGAAGAAAAAGCTGCCTGGCGAGTCCAGATTATTTTGCGCTCTTTAAAAACGGTTAACAGAACCCGCTATTCTCCAAACCTGGCCGCGACCAATTCCAGGTCCTTCCTATCACCATAGGCGATGATGATTTCATCAAAGCCCGCCTCTTCCAGTTCAGCCACCCGCCCTGCCAACATTTCGATCGATTGAAGCTGATTGGGGAAAAAATCGGGCTTGGTTACCGAGAATGGGACCAGTACAGCCACTGGGAGCGGGTTCCCGTCCAGGTATTGCTGACACAAATCTTTAATCTTTTCACCCCAGAACGTTGATACGCCATCGGCAAACCGGGCGGCCTTTTCCCAACCGGGAGGGCCTACTGCCGCCAGATAAATGGGAATTTTCGTTTCTGGAGGATCCCCCCTCAATCTAATGGCATCCAGTCGAAAAACCTGCCCCTCAAAGCTGAATCGTTCGCCGTTGGTCAAATGACGGAGGATGGTCAGGCATTCCTCAACCGCCTTTTCATGTTGTCTTGTACCTACCTTTTCCAGGAAACGGGCAATCCCCTTGCCGATGGAAAGGGTTAATCTCCCTTTGCTCAAAACCTGAAGGGTACAGGCCATCTGGGCCATAACCAACGGATGCCGCGTGTAGGGATTGGTAACCCCAAGCCCGATTCTTAGCCTGGAGGTATTTTGGATGATCAGAGAAGCCGCCAGCCAGGCCTCCCATGGCGATACCATCGTATCCGGGACCCAGACCCGGTAAAACCCTTTATCTTCAAGAACCCTGGCCTGTCGGACGATTTCCGCCAACGGGCAGAGATGGGACAATTCAGCGCTGATTTTAATTTGCGTCATGTTATGTCCTTTTCTTAGGAAAAATATGAATAATTGTACTATTTATAAAGGGCAGAAATCAAGACAATGAATCTGAAAAAAATACTTTTTTATCATTAACTGGCCCCACTGACGATGTTTTTTCCTCTTGACAGGGACAGGATAGGATGTCCTTAGTTTCTCCCGGTCTTATTTTAAAGAAACATTTGCATTTTTTGAAATATATCCTTAAGATTCGATCAAGGAAGGAGGACATCATGCCTGATCTTGAAGCGCTTAAGGACAAAATTGACGAATTGGCCCTTCGAGACTGGAACCTGTCTGCTATCAAGACACGGTTTAATAAATTGGTCGATGAAGGCATACCGAGCAAAACGCTCGATCCCAGGGAGGTCATCAAACATAAAGATGAAATCCTGGATCGGGTTCAGCTTAAAGGCGAGGAATACTGCTATCTGACCCGTAATTGTGCCAAGGGATCGGCCACAGCCCTTTTCGAGGAATTCGGATTGGGGAACATGGAAATCATTAGAGGACTCAATCCCTTCCCGGGAATCGCCATGAGCGGCGGGATCTGCGGACCGGTTTCCGGCGGTTTAATGGCCTTGAGTCTCTATTTTTCTGGCCCGGACCTGACGGACTATCAGGATACTCGGACTTATTTATTCGCCCGTAAATATCTCCGGCGTTTCGAGGATGCCTTCGGAAGTTTGCTCTGCTCGGACATACAGACCCTCCTTCTCGGAAAATATTATGATCCCATGGCTGGAGGCGAAAACTTTCAAGCCTTCAACAAGGCCCGGGCCCGGGAAAAATGCCCGCTGGCACCCGGTCTGGGCGCCAGAATCGCCGCAGAAATCATCATCGAAAGCATGGAAAAAGAACAATCGGCCCGAGCGGATTAGAGGGTTCCGGGAAAACTTTCTGAACCTTGCCTCATTTTCCCGACCTTATTTAAATGTTAAAAGAAGGCTCCAATTTACTAGGAGACCTTTGAAAAATGTTCAGTTTTTCTCAAGGTCAAGGAAGGCGAAAATTTCAACCACAGGATTATATGGAATATTTCGAGGATTGAAATTTGAGCCTAACACAGAGATTGGGCAAAAGGGGGCTTTTTTCAAAGGTCTCACAACATGAGTCAAGAGCAGATTTGATCTTTTCTTCTCGGTATTACGAGGGCATCACCCTATTTATATTTTCTGGCCGAGGACCGGAGATTAAGATTAATGACCGAAAAGCCCATTTTTTAATAAGAAAGAGGCAAAGACTGACTATTTTTATGACTCACTTACGAGGTCCGCGGCAAAATGCCGCCGGGCCTTCGCAGTGAAAAGATGAATGACAAAACGGAAAGGAGATACCCAATGGGAGACAAAGGCAAGAAGGATAAGGACAAGGGGCAAAAACAGAAGACAAACAGACAGGACCAAAAAACAAAAAATAAGCTGGCCAAGCAACCGAAAAGAAAACCTTGACAGAAAACAGGGTGAGGTGACCGCTTCACAATAGACCTAAGCGTTGCATAAAAACAGAACGCAAAGGTTACCTCAATTTATGTAACCTGGTCTTTAAAGGAATCCATATGGGATTTCAGGGATTCACCTAAGGTGAGGTTCGGCACCATAAAAAAACGCCTTGTTTTAACACGCTAGTCCGGAGGTCCCTCCAGGCTTGAGGCCTCTTGGGAAAGCCCGGGAGACCCTCGCGTCTTGTGAGGAGTTCGCCCTGGATTCCCCGGATAGGTGGTCTCCTCGAGCTTTACACTTTTCAGGGTCAATCTATATGGTCATGCCCCTTGATGGACCGGCGAAGTCGATCGGTTCCGCCTCGGAGGGCTTTCAATAAAACATGGGGATTAATGGTGTCAAGACGGTAAGTCTTGACGGAGTCACATACCTGGTACCGGAACTTCAGAGAGACCGGGAGGCTAACCAGGCTATGCAGGCGGCGCCAATTGGTGCTCCTACCGGTTGAGGTCAGGCGGTAGTTGAATCCTATAATACTTTTAAAGGGGACAAGATGGGGAAAATATTTATTGATGGTACCAAGGCTGCGAATACTTTTGATGGGGAAAAGAGGACAAGAACTTTTACTGTTAAAAAAACGGCAAAATTAGGGACTGAAAAGAATCCGGCTGTTGTTCGTGTACAAACAGAAGAAAAATTGAAGGAAGTAACAATAATATTTAAAGAAAACAATTGGAAATATACCATTGGATTGGAACCGGATCAACCAGAGGATATTACCGATTTAGAAAGATTGCTGAGTCCATTAAAACCAACGACAGTCGGAAAAAAAGTGGGACGCAATGAGCCTTGCCCTTGTGGAAGCGGGAATAAATATAAAAAATGCTGTGGTAAATAAGGCTGCCAAGTTCGTAAAAAGTCAACCTATCTATTGACTCAACCCTCACCGAAAAATAAAACCATAAGGAGGAGCCCGTCATGAAGATCAACATCGGAGAATTTTTAACCAAGCGATCTTTTTTAACCCCTGACCGAGAAGGTTTGGTTTGCGAGAAAGTCCGTCGGACTTATCAAGAACTTAACGAACGGGCCAACCGATTGGCCAATGCCATGAAAGCCCTGGGGGTGGGCCACGGGGACCGGGTGGGTTTGCTGGCACTGAATGAACCGGAGTATTATGACCTGTACTTCGGTTTGGGAAAAATCGGCGTCATTCTGGTGCCGGTCAACTACCGCCTGGCCGGACCGGAAATCCAGTTTATTCTGACGGACTGTTCGGCCAAGGTATTTATCTTCGGTAAGGAGTACAAGGAGATCGTGGATTCCATACGAAAGGATATCCCGGCCGAGCATTTGATCGCCATCAGCGATGAGCCGGTGGAAGGGGCAAAATCCTATCAATCCTTAATGGATAATTCTTCCGGTCAAGAGCCGGAAATCACCGGCGGGGACGACGACACCCTAACAATTCTCTACACCTCGGGAACAACCGGACGGCCCAAGGGGGCTGAACTAACCCATAACTACTATTATTGGAACTCGGTCCAACTGATGTGCACCCTGGGCCTGGATATCGGCAATACCACCTTGGTTGCCTTACCCTTGTTTCACATCGGGGCCCTGGCCATACCGCCATGTATAGTCCACTCCGGCGGGAAGGTGGTCCTGCTCAGAAGCCTGGACCCTCAGCGTTTTCTGGAACTCCTTCAGGAGGAAAAGGTCACCGTTTTCGGGTCAGTGCCGGCCCTATTGGATATCCTGAAATGGGTCCCGAATTTCGAAAAATATGACTGGAGTTCGGTCAGGACCATCCTGGTTTATGCCGCCCCGGTGCCGGTAACCCTGATTAAGGAATATGCCGAGGCCGGGATTGAGGTCCGTCAATTATACGGACTGACCGAGGGTAATACTGCCACGGTCCTGGACCCGGAAAACGCTTTGGCCAAAGTTGGCTCGTGCGGCAAGCCCTTCTTTCATACTGAAGTTCGGGTGGTGGATGAAGAAGGAAAAGATATAGGACCGGAAACCAATGGAGAGATACTATTACGCATGCCCAATATCATGAAAGGATACTGGAACCGGCCCAAGGATACGGCGGCAACCATTAAAGACGGCTGGCTTTATACCGGCGACATCGGGAAAATGGACCAGGAGGGATTTTTATATATCCTTGATCGAAAGAAAGACATGATCATTTCGGGCGGTGAAAATATTTATCCGGCCGAGGTCGAAGATGCCCTGTTACACCATCCCAAAATAGCGGATGTGGGCGTCATCGGCTATGCCCATGAAAAATGGGGCGAGGCGGTTAAGGCCATTGTGGTCATCAACCCGGGAGAAACCCTAACCGAACAGGAACTCATCGAATGGTGCCAGGGGAAGATCGGCCGGTTTAAGATCCCCAAGTCAGTGGTTTTTGCCGATACCATTCCTCGAACACCGACGGGAAAGATTTTAAAACGGGTGCTTCGGGAACAATTTAATTAATTGCCCTGGAATAAAACAGAAATTAATAGGAAACATCAAATAAACGCAGAGGAAGTGATCCGTATTATAGATAAGTCTATACGGAATCCCACTGGTTGACCTTAACGAACTGCCCCTGACCTCCGAACGCATCTGCTGGGCCTTCAAGGAGAACAAGCGGGCCCGTCCTCTTAAGCGGATTGCAGGGAATCTTCAATATCCTTAGTAATAAATCGGATGAGGGAGGGGAGTTTTTGAAACAAAGCGGGAGACAATGCTTCTCCGAAAGAGACTGGGGCTTCTATTTCAATACCATAAATCGCCCCAACTTCCGGGAGGTTGAACCCTAATTGCTTTCCCAGATCAAGGAGGTAAAAAAAATCCAGACCGTGGGAGGTGAAAAGATGGACCGTTCCTTCTCCGGGTTCTAATTTTTTCAGTTCACCGGGATGGGGATTTTTTGAAACAAGGGCATCGATCAAAAAAAGTTTATCGTAATCCAGAAACAAATCCAGCAGATTAAGGCCGACCAGCGGAGTGGTCATCACATCCGCCTGTGGAATCTTTCCCTTAAGGGCCCGGGCAATAACCAATCCCACTCCATCATCGGACAGGATTGGGCTGCCCAGGCCTAAAATTAAAGTCTTCATCATCATTACGCGGAAAATGAACAGGCCTCAGGGCCTAGAAAATAGTTTATTAGGGATTCTATTACCGCTCATTATTCACTGTCCACGGTCTTAATAATCTTTCCTTCCTGGTCTCGAATATTAATGTTCAAGGTTATTCGGCCCGGCAAGGCATGAGTGGCGCAAGACAGGCAGGGATCATAAGCCCTAAAGGCCATTTCCACCCGGTTCAACAACCCTTCTTTGACCTCGGTTCCTTTAATAAATTCCCGGGCCGCTTTTTTGATTGATAAACATATCGGTGCGGCATTGTTTTGGGTGGCCACAATCAAATTTACCTTGGTCAAAATCCCCTGGTCATCAGTTTCATAATGATGGAAAAGGGTCCCCCGCGGGGCTTCGACACAACCGATCCCCTTCTTTTTTAATTTAAAATGCATGTTCCGGATGTCTTTACTGGTCAACAGCGCAGCATCGGCAATGATCTGATTGTGTTCGGCGGCTTGAAGAGCGCAGATCAGCCGGGCCCAGTGCATGGCCAGGGTATGATGAGCCGGCTTCCCCCCCAGGATGTCGAACATGTGTTCATATTCCTTTTGGGCTATGGGGGTGGCCATACCATCGGCCACATTGAGTCTGGCTAAAGGGGCTACCCGGTAGAGGGAAGTCTCATCTCCTTCGATCAATCCTTTCCAACCCAGCTTTCTTAAATGATTCAGTTTAATATAAGTCCAGGGTTCCACCCATTCGCCGATATATTCCGTATAGTCCTTGGGATCGAAGAGGGCATATTCGTTTCCCTTCGGATCAATAATCCGAACTTTGCCGTCATAAAAAGTTACCTCATTATGTTCATCGACCAGGGACATATAATAAGTCTTAAGACTATAGGCTTCGCTGAGGATCATGTCCAGATAGCTTTTGTTCTCCAGGACCAGATCCTTAAAAAGCTTTATGGCATACTGGGCAAATTCGACGGAATAATCGGCTGTGGCCTTAATCCATTTTCTTTCTTCATCGGAAATGCCCCGGGGAACACCTCCGGGCAGCCCTCCTTCAGGATGAGGGGCCTTGCTGAAAATAAGCCGGATGATCTCCCGATTCCTTTTACGAACTTCAATGACCTTTGATCCGACCTCCTGGCCCACCTTTCCCAGAACCCCCAGGATATTCCTTTCAGAAGGATCGGCATCAGGACCGACCACGAAATCCGGGGCGGCCAGGAAGAAAAAATGGATATAATGATCTTCAATATAAAAAGCATTGTATTCGAGCTGCCTGATCAATTTGGCCGTGACCGTAGGTTCGACTCCATACAAGTCGTCCAAGGCCTTGGTGGCGGCCATATGGTGCGCTGAAGGACACACGCCGCAGATATTCGGGACGATCCGGGTCATTTCCTCTGCCGGTCGGCCTATGCAAAATCTCTCAAACCCCCTTAACTCCGTTACCTGCCAGTAGGCATCTTCCACTTCCCCCCGGTCATTGAGAAAAATCTCTATTTTCCCATGGCCTTCCAACCGAGTGATCGGATTGATGGTTATTTTTTCTGACATCCTTATTCCTCCATCTGCTTCTTGGGTTTTTTTCTCCCCAAAATTGAAGAGGGTTGGGTGAATCGATAAAAATATCCGGCGGGATCCACAATGTCCTTGATGATCTCGTGGATCTCCTCCGTTTTTTCGGCTTTGATTAAGGAAGTTAAAGCCGACAGATATTTGGGCCCGGCTCCAACCACCCCGGGGGGAGGGCCGAAACAACCCCGGCAGGGAAGATTTGTTTTCATACAGGTTTCTCCACACCCGGTCCGGGTGGCCGGGCCCATACAAATGATGCCTTCGGCCAGAAAGCAGGAATCCGGATCCGCCTCCACTTCATGGATCCTTTTAATTTGGGTTATTTCCATCTTGGAGGGTTTCTTTTTATTCCTTGAACAAGTGTCGCATAAGGCCATACGCGGGGCCAGGGTGGACCCGATGGGGGGAAGATCTCCGGTCAGCACGGAATTGACGGCATTGGCGATCAAATCGGGCGGGGGGGGACATCCGGGCAGATAATAATCCACTTCAATGATCTGGTCGAGGGTATAGACATGATCATAAAATTCCGGAAGGGTCAGGACCTTTCCGTCAACCCGGGTTTCGGTTTGGGGAAACCTGGCTTCGGGATTGACCACCGTAGGAGCGTCTAAATAAACCCAGGAAAAAATTTCTTCCTTGGTTTTAAAATTGGCCAGGCCGGCTGTTCCACCAAAACAGGCGCAGGCGCCAAGGGCTAAAACCAGTTTAGATTTCTTCCTTAGCAGCCCGGCCATCTCCTCATGATCCGAATTTCGCACCGATCCGCTAAGAATGCTTAAACTGATTTCTCCATCCTTCAGGGCTTCTATATGGGCATATTTGAAATCCATGGCTACCGGCCAAAGAACAATATCTACGACTTGGGCCAATTGCAGCAGCGTTTCATTCAAATCCACGATGGACTCATCGCATCCGGCACAGGCGCCCAACCAATAAACGGCTACTTTGGGCTTATCGGCCATTTTGCATCCCTCCTTATAGGTTATAACCGTTTAATCGGACCTAATTTGATAAGATTTTCCTCCATCTTTTTTATGAGAAGGGGGATATTCTGCCCATCGGGATCCATGGAAAGTTGAATCTCCAACCGTTCTTGTTCAATCCCAAAGGTTTCCAGCACCTTCTGAAGGAGAAGCACCTTTTTCTCGGTTTGAATGTTTCCATCCTGAAAATGACAATGACCTTCGGAGCAGCCAAGAATCAGCACCCCATCGGCCCCTGCCCGAAAGGCCTTAAGGATGTGACTGGTATCAATTTTTCCGCTGCAAACCACGGGTATCCAATTGGTGATCTTGGAGGCCAGTGCGGATTCTTCAGACAAATACCCCCAGCCGAACTTACAAGAAAAACAAACTAATTTGGGATTACTTTCAGCCATGGTTCCACTCCTTTTGAAATGATGCCTGATCCGGGATTCCTGAAACCGGATTTTTTATCCTGCATCGGCCATTATGATAAATTCCTCCGTATTTCATGACCACCGCTGGGTTTGTTTCCCTCGGATTCATAGCGAGGCATATACGGCTTCGATCCTCTTTTCCATATGATCCCCTATCAGCTTCCTGGCGTTGGAAGGGCAGGCGACGATACACAGGCCGCAGGACTTACACTTGAACATATCGGTGGTGGAAACCCGCTTGGTTTCAACCGCCCTGAGCTGGGCCGATTCATAGTTGCAGACCGAGACACAAATCCCACAACCGCTGCAGCGATCCTTATTGACTTCCACAGCAGGTAAGGATTCCTGAATTTCAATGGACAGACACGCCTTGCAGGAGATACATGGGCCGCAGGTCAGACACCGCTTGGCCTCTTCGATAGCCTCCGGTAAGGTGAATCCTCTTTCAAACAACTGAAAATGCATTCGTTTTTCCGGGGGAATCCACAGAACCTCCGGCTCGGACTGGTAATATTCCCTCTGGGGAATATCCTGGGCCTCATACTCCCTTTTGCGCCCTTCCTTTATATCCATTCCCCTCAAATAGCGCTCAATCGATTCGGCCGCGGTCAGTCCGTCCTTCATGGCATCGGCCATAAAGCCGATCTTTCTGAGGTCCCCGCCGATAAATATCCACTCCATGTTCTGGCTCTGCAGGGTCAAAAGATCCAAAGCCAGGGCACCTTTTTCATCCAACAGGTGATCGTCCTGTAAAGATACCTTGTCCGGGCCTTGGCCGACGGTAATGATTAATATATCCCCTTCCAGGGTGATGGTATCGGACAGGTCGAATTCGGGGTTAAAGCCGGTTTCGTCAAAAACACTGACACAAAGGGGACATTCAATCTTTTTGACCCGCTCGCTCTCTCCAATAATTCTACTCACCCCGCGGGAATATAAAATATGGATCCCTTCTTCCCAGGCCCCCCTGATTTCTTCCCAGTCGGCCGGTATTCTGTCCTTTGAATTTTTGTCTTCGGACTCCAAACAGATGATCTTGGTTTCTCCTCCCAGTCTTCGAGCAGACCTGGCCACATCAAAAGCCACGTTGCCGCCCCCGATAACCAGCACTTTTTTACCCACAAAATAATTGGGTTTAATATTACCGTGACTGACTTCGTAAAGAAAGGTGGACCCGTACATAACGCCTGACAGGGACTGGCCTTCCACCTTTTCCCTACCGAAGGTCAAGATCCGGGGGGCCGGTGTGCCCTTGGCAATAAAAACGGCCTTGTAGCCTTCGTTTCTGAGTTTTTCGAGGGTCAATTTCCCTTCGCTTACATTGGCATTGTATTTGACATCAATCCCAACGATTCGAATAAGATTATCGATGGCCGAGGTCAAAACTTTCTCGGGCAAACGATAACGGGGTATCAACCACAGTGCCCCTCCCAATCGATCCGAAGCCTCAAAGATGGTTACCCGGTATCCTCTTTTGCTGAGATCATAGGCACACATCAGCCCGCCGGGGCCTCCCCCGACCACAGCGATATTTTCTTTTTGCTTAACCAGATTTAATTCTTCCTTTTGATTTAAATGGTAGGTATAGGTGTCCGAGATAAATCTTTTCAACAGTCTCCTTCGGATGGCCCCCCCCTTGGCCTGGTAATTACATTCCAGTTCGCATAAACCGCAGACGTACCCGCAGACCGTAAACAAAGGGTTCTTTTCATAGAGATAGTCTCCGATCTGGATGATCCCCTCACGCGCCAGTTCGAGGTCGTCGGGGAGGAGAGAAATAAGAACGTTGGTCCGTTGAATATCCTCATTGATCGGACACTGCATCTGGCAAGGGGGTAAAAATTGCCTAATGGCCGGTTCAACACTGGCCGAGCCTTTATGGATTGTTTGCCACATCCCCCATCCTCCTTATTATGTTAGTAATTCCTCAGTACCCTATTTTTGATAAAACTTTCAAAAAACAGGTGTGGTAAAAAAGGGGTTAAAAATTTATTATAATTTTAAATAGAAAAGAATTTAAAAGCAAGGATTTTAAGGTGGAATAGTAATAAGGGTAACTCTTGAAATAGGTAGGAGACAGGGGATTTATTTAGGAATTAACGGGGTCGGACCATGGTTGAAGGGGACGTCCGTAAATAAGTAAATAGGTTTAAAATTTAAAAAAGTTAGAGCAGAGAAAAGGATGGGGCAAATCTTAATTACACCCAAGCTCAAGGTAGAGCAGAGTACTGGCGCCGGGCTGTTGCCGCTTTTGAGTTTTTTGATCCACGCCTCTGCTTTAGGACTATAGCGATCATGGATTTTGAAGACTTCCGGTGACAATATTCTGGAACTCTTTAAATGAATGAAAGGAACATTATCATTTTGTTGCGGTTTTGCTCGCTAACTCTCGGAAAAAACTTAAACAGCCCTTTTCAGACGGATAGGAATACCGGCTTTGGTTGCCAGCACAATGAGCGTCTCCTGGCTGAATTTCTCCCGTTTCCCTCAGGAAAAAAACTCACAGGGTAGCCAGCAACTGATGAAAAAGGCGGGTGGCTGCTTCATCCATTTGTTGCAAGGCTTCCTTATCCAAACCGGCCCCTTCCACGATTCTTGCCCGTTGATCCAAGGAAACAATATCTTCCGGTGAATGGGTGTCGGAATTTAATACCAGACCGGCCCTTGCCTTTTGAGCCAGACGAGCAACATGACCATTGGTCAGGCTGTGACCTTTACGGGAAGTGATCTCCAGGAAAACCCCTTTTTCACCTGCCCGGCGAACCTCGTCCAAGGTTATTAAACCCGGATGGGCCAGGATATTGATCCCGGCCTCGATGGCCGCCCGGTTGGTTCCCGGAGGTACCGGCTCGGCAATGGTTTCCCCATGAACGACTATGAGACGGGCACCAAGGCCTATGGCTTTTTGAACCAGACCGGCAATGGTCTCAGGCGGAACATGCGTCAATTCAACTCCGGGAATGACTTTGATATTCCAATGGGCATTGACTTCTCGTGCTGCTGAGACGATTCGGGGAACAACATGATCCAGGTTGGAGACATCGGCGTGATCGGTAATGGCCCAATATTGATAGCCTTTGACTTCGGCCCTCCTGACCAGTTCCGAAGGCAGGAGAACCCCATCACTGAGTAGAGAATGCGTGTGAAGATCGATCATGGTCGTTTCTTAAACCGGAAATTCTTTCTTTTGAATTTAAAAAAGAGCCAACCGCCAGACCATCCCCCCAAACTGTCTGACAGCACATCACCGAAGGTCGCAAAGCGTCCGGGGACAAACCATTGATGAAATTCGTCACCAAGTCCATAAAGAAAACTGATGATCAGCACCCAGGAAATTTTCTTTTGGTCTAAAGAGAAAAACCCAAATTCTTCCATCACTCTGGCCAGCAAAATCCCCAAAATTCCGTATTCCAGAAAATGATAGACTTTATCGGAAGAAAAAAAATCAGGGGGCTCAAAAAACCATCGGCTTTGACTTGACAGAAAAAAGATCAAGGCCGCATATCCCAATAAGGGAAAAAGATAAAACCACCAGCGGCGGGAGGCCTGGGGGGAGAAATAAAATCTATGGGAATAGGAAAAAATCGGAATGGTCAACCTCACATTTTATATTTCCCGAATTCGTCAGGAGAGAGGGATTCCAGGATTTCCGTCCACTTCTTGCCCTCGGCGGATTGGATTTCTTCTTTGGCACCCATATCCACGTCCTTGGATTTTTGAATAACCGCTTCATCGACATAAATGGGGGCTTCGGCCCGCAAGGCCAAGGCGATGGCGTCACTAGGGCGGGCATCCATAGTGAATTCCTTGTCCTTTAGGATCAGATACATGAGCGCAAAAAAGGTATTATCCCGAAGGTCGCAAATTTCAACCTTGGCCAGTTTTATTCCCAGTTGGTCCATCAGATTTTTCATTAAATCATGGGTCATTGGTCTGGAAAATTTTATTTTTTCCAGTTCACTGGCAATGGCCGTGGCTTCCAAAAGCCCAATCCAAACCGGGATCGTTTTATCTCCTTCCAGATCCTTAAGGATCAAAATCGGGCTGTTGGTCAAAGGGTCAATGGTCAACCCGAAAACCTTCATTCGAATGGGCATATTACCTCCAATGGTAAACGATTCACGATGCAGGATACATGATACACGATAAAAAATCCTGCCTAAAATTTATTCCCGCATCCTGTATCATTCATCCGGCCTCGTCTTTTATTCCAAACTTCCTTTCAATGAATGGACATAAGCTTTTTCAATCCGAACCGGAACGGTTTTCCCCAAAAGGTCGGAAGGGCCGGGAAAATTGACGATTTTATTGGTACGGGTTCTCCCCATCCAGTCCTGGGTGGTTTTTTTGCTGGTTCCTTCAACCAATACCTGTTGCACCGTCCCTTCCATGGCCTGATGTTTTGAAAGGGTAACTTTTTTCTGATAGGCCTGGAGCTCATTTAAACGGCGGCTCTTTTCCTCCTCAGGCACCGGGTCTGGAAAATTTGAGGCCGGCGTTTTAGGCCGATTCGAGTATTTAAAGGAAAATAGATCGTCATACTGGACTGTTCGGATCAGATCCATCGTCTCCTCAAAATCGGCATCGGTCTCTCCGGGAAATCCGACAATTACATCGCTGGTTATGGCCAAACCAGGACATCCTTCCCTGAGTTGAACGATCTTTTCCAGGTAGGTTTCACGGGTATAATACCGGTTCATTTTTCTCAGGATGCGGTTCGAGCCTGACTGGACAGGCAAATGAATATGTTCACACAAATTTGCTATTCGCCCAAAACAATTGATAAGCTCCGCAGAAAGGTCCTTGGGGTGGGAAGTGGTAAAACGGATTCGTTCCAGCCCGGGAATCTTTTTTAGTCGATGTAATAAAAGGGCAAAGGAAATTTCTCCCATCCGATTCTGACCAAAAGAATTGACGTTCTGTCCCAAAAGGAGGGTCTCCCTGACTCCGTTGGCCGCCAGGGTTTTCACCTCGGAAAGTATATCCTGGCTTGGACGGCTTTCCTCAGGGCCTCGTACCAATGGGACCACGCAATAGGCACAATAATTGTTGCAGCCCTGCATAATGGTCACCGAGGCCTTAACCCCTTGGAAAAAACCGGGGACCGCGGGCAGTGGATTGAGATAAGGTTCTCCCGGGTCCATCTCGGTGCGGGACAGGCGGGATCTCTCCCTCCTGACCTTTTCGATCAGGTCGGGAAGTTGATGGATCAATCGGGTCCCAAAAACCAAATCCAGGTGGGGCACCCTTTCCAATAAACGTTTCCCTTCCTGTTGGGCCACACACCCTCCGACCCCAATAATCAGACCGGGATTGCTGTTCTTTAACTGCTTCAAGCGTCCTAAAAGACTGTAAGTCTTTTCTTCGGCCTTTTGGCGGATACTACAGGTGTTGACCAGGATTAAATCCGCTTGCTCGACTTTCTCGGTGACCTGGTAATCATAAGAGGCCATGATTCGGGCAATCGTCTGGGAATCTTTTTCATTCATCTGGCAGCCAAAGGTGGTAATATGGACCTGTCTCATGAATTAGATAGTAGCTAAAATCTAATGAAATTTCAAGGAAGAAAAGGTTGACAAAATTTCCTTGACATATTCAGTGGAAAGGATACAAGGGTAGGAAATTTACCGGCAGGAAATGATATGATCCCCCTCAAGGACGACAACCCAACTCAAACCTTCCCACTGGTTACCATCGTCATTATTGGGTTTAATATTCTGGTTTATTTATATCAACTCACCTTGTCGGCTGAGGGACTTGAGTATTTCATCCTTCGCTACGGAGCTATTCCCGGCCGGTTAATCCACCCATTACTTCAGGACTATTCCTCCGGCCAGACCATCCCCTATGCCTTGACCATTTTCAGCTCTATGTTTATACATGGGGGGTTAATCCATTTACTCGGAAATATGCTCTATCTTTGGGTCTTTGGAAACAACGTGGAAGATTATCTGGGCCATGTCAAATTTATTATTTTCTATCTGATTTCCGGTTTTTTTGCCGCTTTCATTCATACCCTTTCGGAAATCAACTCCCCTATCCCCATGATCGGGGCCAGCGGGGCCATCGCCGGTATCCTCGGGGCCTACCTGGTGCTTTTCCCCCGGGCCAATGTATCCACCCTGTTCATTTTTATTATCTTTTTCAAGATCATCAAGGTTCCGGCCGTATTGATTCTTGGGCTGTGGTTTTTGTTTCAGTTGTTAAACGCCGGAAGCGGAGGAGGATCGGTGGCCTGGTACGCCCATGTGGGGGGTTTTATAACCGGGATCATATTAATCCGGGCCTTTAGGCCCTTCAGAAAAAACTAACCCAAAATATTTTCATTTTTGGTTAAAATACGAAATCCGAATTTCGAAATCCGAAACAAATTTAAATGATTAAATTTCAAAATTCAAAACGTTTTTGTTTTGGTCATTTAGATTAAAGAAATAATCTAAATCCGGTCTTTCCCCCTTTTCCTTTCGGTTATTCCCTGAATCTCAATTTTCTTCAGCTGGTCCAAAAGGATTTGGTAGGTCCCAACCTTGATCCTTCCGTAAGCCATTAGCCCTTTTTCCAGGTGTAGATTCATTTGAGTTCGGTCGACCAGTTCCACCCGGGCGATTATTCCTTTAGTCTCTGAAGAAAGGACGATAATCCTTATCTGGCCAAAAGGCAAAGCCACCCGGCCGGCCCCTAATTTCCCGTTCAAATAGGTTTGGCCGTTTATACTGAATTGGGTCAAATTCAGGGTCAGACCTTCGATATCAGTAATGATGACCGAGACCTCCTGGTCGGGAACGGGGATCTCTCCCGGTTTTTCCGTTTGATCCAATTTACCCATACCCAGTAAAAAAAAAGCGGCCATAACCAGGCAAATCAGGCTAAATCGAAACCTCATACCCATGTTCCTTTCTCCTTCACCCCCATTTTAATTTTGTCCGAAGGATTTCAAAATAGTTTTTAAAAGGGGACTTGATCAAGTGAATGGACTTGACCGTCTTTTGAACCCGCACCAGATCTCCGGCTTTTAAAGGATATCCCACCTGCCCGTCAAAAGTCAACCAGACCTCACTGACCTTGGACACCAATCGAATATCAATGACCGCATCGTCCTGAAGGATAATCGGACGATTGGTCAGCGTGAAGGGGCATATGGGGGTAATGAGAATAGTCTTCAAGGACGGATGCAGGATCGGTCCGCCGGCGGATAGATTATAAGCCGTAGAGCCTGTCGGGGTGGCCACAATCAGGCCATCCCCGCGATAGGAGGTCAGGAATTGCCCGCCAATGCTGGTTTCTATATCGATGATTCGGGCCAAGGCCCCTTTATTGATGACCGCGTCATTTAAAAAAGGAACGGCAGGAAGGTCTTCCTTGTCCCGAATAATCTGTCCCGTCAATACCATTCGGTTTTCAGTCTGATACTCTCCCCTGAGGATTTTTTCAAAAAGAGGATGGAGTTCTTCCAGACCGATTTCCGTTAAAAACCCCAGCCCGCCCAAATTTACCCCCAGGATGGGGGCCTCCTGATGGCCATATAAACGGGCCGCTTTAAGCAGGGTCCCGTCACCGCCCAAGACCACCACCAGATCCAATTCTTCAGGGAATGGGGGACGCTCGCGGTTTGAAGATTCTTCCTGCTCCTCCCATTGAACCCCAAGCCCCTTTTCCTTTTCCAGCCAGGTCTTGATCTTTAAGGCTTCCTGATAAGCGAAGGAATTATTTTTTACCACCAATCGAATCTTTTTCAACTTCATCTCCAAACCTTTTCAAGCCCCCAAGGGCAATTCAATGGTGAAAATGGTCCCTTGAGGGTCATTATTTTTGACCCGAATATGACCATGATGATCCGAGATAATGGAGCTGACAATAGTCAATCCGAGACCCGTCCCCCCTTTTTTGGTGGAAAAATAGGGTTCAAATAACCGATCCCGGTCCCTGGGTGCAATCCCGATACCGGTATCCTCAACCTGAATGCGAACCATGTCTAAAACAGGATCAAAATCGGTCTTAAGCGTTACGGTCCCTTTGGTTTCAATGGCGGCCACGGCATTATCCAGTAAATTGATCATGACCCTTTTCATCTGTTCCCGGTCCAGGGGGAAGTTGGGTATCCTCGGATCGGCCAGAAACAAGAAATCGATATTTTTATGGCTTTCCTGGTACAAAATAAAGATTTCTTGGATAAGGGCATTCAGGTCATTCAAGGAAAGGCTTATTGCCGGTAAACGGGCAAAGGTAAAAAATTCATTGACCAGCCCGATTAATTCGTCCACTTGATTAATAATGGTCTGGGTGCAATCATCAAAGATTTCTTTTTCTTTCCCCTCGGGTAAGAGATGAGAATATTTTTTCCGCAAACGCTGGGCCGATAATTTAATAGGAGTCAGCGGATTTTTTATTTCATGGGCCAATCTCCGGGCCACCTCACGCCAGGCCGAGACCTTCTGGACCTTCTCGATCTCGGTTAAATCATCAAAGACCAGGACCATTCCTAAATTTCTTTTTTCCTCATCTTGTAATAAGGTAACTTTTACTAATAGAGTTAATGTGTTATCCTGAAGCGGGACTTGAACGGTCCGTTCGAGCGTACCTATTTTAATGAGGTCCAGATTGGCCAAAATGTCATGAAGCTGGACCTTTTGTTCCGGGCTCAAGACCTCCTGATAGCGTCGGCCAAGGACCTCTTCGGGTTTTAGTCGAAGCATTTTTTTGGCTGAGTGGTTGATGGTACTGATCCGTTCTTCGGCGTCTATAGAAATAACCCCGGTTCCAATATTGGCCAGGACCGTCTCCATGTATTGTTTTCGCTGATTGAGTTCCTCGTTGCTCTTCCATAATTTTTGATAAGTCCGTTCGATCTCTTCCTTCCCTTTTCTCAAATCGGAGGTCATTTTATTAAAAGAATTAACCAACAACCCAAATTCATCTTTGGCCTCCAGATCGACGGAAAACTCATAGTCTCCCTGGGCGATTCGCAAGGTCCCTTCGGCAAGCCGTTGGATCGGAACCGTCATCCCTTTGGCTAAATAAAACCCAAACCAGGTGGCGGAAAAAAGAATCAATAAGGAGACAATCGAAAGGATGATCAAGTAGATGAATTTAATCGGATTTTTCAACATCTGCATCTCCTGGTACCTTTCCAGGCCGGTGGAAATGGTTTCCATCTTCTTGAGTAAGGCCCTCGGGAAATAGGAGGCGACCACCACGGTAGCCAAAGCTTTCCGATGTTGTGAATTATCCCAGACCGGAACCCCGGCAATAAAAAAATCCCCTTCGGGGGTGGATTGAACCTCGGAAATTCCCTGGGGTTGAAATCCTTTCTGTATCAGACTTAACGGCGGATCTTTAAAGGATTGCGAATAGGTCTCTGGGGTAACCAGACGAACCTTTTCTTCCAGACTGGGTAAAAAGAGTCCGACCCAGGCCAGACTGTACTCCTTCTGTTTCTCCCGGATACTCTGTATGATCCCTTCCTGATCGTTTTTGATTAAAAGGCCGGACTGACTGAGATCTAGGCTGATCTGTTGGGCATAGATCCGGGTTCCCCGTCGGGAAGCCTTATAATAGATCCGGCCCACGTCCAGGGAGTCTTGCAAGGACTTTTCGATATGGATGTTGAACCAGTAGTCCATCCCGATGGCCATGAATTCATAGGCGATAAAAAACAGGACGATGGTCGGCACCAAAGATAAGGTCACAAATCCCATGACCAAACGGGTTCGGATCTTTGATCCCAGAATCTTCCGCCTTCTCTCTGTGACCAGTTTGAGGAGATTTCGTACAACCAAAAAGATCAGCAAGAGGAGCAGGATAATATTGATGTTGATTAATGCAAAAAGGATGACCCGCTGGGAAAGTGAAAAAGGAAAATCCGGCCGGAGGATATTGGTTTCCCAGATCGTCAGTCCGACAACCACCAGGAAGGTGATAAAGATAATCAGGCGTTCTCTTTTTTTTCGCCGCTGTTCTTTTTGTTCTTCCGATAAAAGGGGGACCATAGACCTGTCGAGGAAGGTATTTCCTTGGTTAATAAATGAAATCGACTACATACCAATCCGTTTCAAAATCCCACAAAGAAACAAAAAACAAAAGGTAATGGAGATATAAAGGGAGTCTGACTTTGTTAAGCTCCGCTTTGATCCGCAATTGATATTGGTTGTTTCTTTCCAGGTTCTTAAGGAGTATCAGTTGAATATTGCTGACATCGGCCATCATCTCCTGGGCTTTGCTGAATTCTTTGACCGTAAACGTCTGATTTCCTCTTTCACTTAAAAGGACGGAGTACTCCTCCCTCAGGGAATCGTATTTAATGGTATGATGCAATTTTAAGGAAGCGATGCGTTTATTGGGCCAGAAGGAACGAGGTTGATACAATTCAATCAGGAAGGTAAAGGTGGTGGGAATCCCATTCTGGATGGCTTTGTTCATCTCCGGAGTGAAGCAGCCTTTGGTAATAAAATAAACCAAAAGATATTCTTGATTGTTGGTAACAATACTATCGGCAATTTGGGCCTGTCTGCTCCAAACCGGTTTAGGATCGGAAAGAAGCAGGGGAAAAAGCAGCAGAAAAAGGCCAAGGACCTTGAGGAAAGGGGGTTGATTTTTCAATAAAATTCGCTTCATCCGTCCATAGTATCAAAATGGTTAAAAAATGCAAGTTCATTCCTATCCAGGATGATCATTTTTATTATGGTCTTCTTTTCTTTTCTTGTTTTATACGCCAAATTTCAGAGGCAATCCATCATACCCCCATACCCCAAAACCATCTCCCTGATCGCCAAGAGAGGGGCCCTCTTCGTCATACAAAAAATGAAGGCATATTCCTTCAGAATAGATGCAAAAAACCGATAATAGATTAAAGGTGTTGAAAAGCGACTACCTTGATCCGATTTTTGAGAGCGATGGAAATGTTAATCATCGAAATACTAAATATATTCCTATGGTTAAAATTTTCGTCTTCCTAGAACTTGAAAAGGATTGAAGGTTTTCAAAGTTTCCCGAGTAGGCTCTCAGACTTGGTGGAGACGGGTGCGATGAAACTGAAGATGGGTTCCGACGAACCCCGAACGCTTAACGACAAACGCTATTTTCATGTTAGAATATCGGTCCTGATAAAGAGTAAGTGGGCGGTTTAGGATTGATCCCCTTGGTTCCTTGAGCTCAGGGATTTCTTTTAAGGAGAATTCCGTGGAATTTTTATTTTTCAGGAGTATCAGAAGACACCTCTTGTTACTGGTTTTTATTTCGATTCTCCCCGCCTTGGGAATTATCATCTATTCGGGAATAGAACAAAAATATCATGCCGTTGACATGGCCAAGTCAGATGCCCTGGGAGTGGTGAAAAACTTTTTTTACGACCACGAACGGGCTGTGCAAAGCACCCGCCAGTTTCTGATGACTTTGGCCAACGTCCCGGAAATACAAAATATTAAAACACCGGTCAGTAATAGTTTGCTCGGTGAATTGCTGAAACAGAATCCTTTGTACAGTACCCTTTTTATTGTTAACGCAGAAGGAATTGTGTGCTCCTCGGCCCATCCCCTGCCGCCTGCCCCGGTAAGCGTGGCTCAAAGAAAATATTTTCAGGACACGGTAAGGAGCAAGGAATTCTCTGTAGGTGAATATGCCATCTGCCCGGCCGTAAAACGACCGGTACTCCATTTCGCCTATCCCATAGTCGATACCGCGGGCCGGGTCAGTGGGATTATCGGTGTTTCTCTGGATCTTGCCCGTTATGCTCGGATGTTTCCCATGAATAAATTACCCCAGGGAACCACCTTATCTTTCAGTGATCACCAGGGCACCCTTTTATTCCGTTACCCGGGCAAGGAAGACAATAAACCGAAGCCCGATCTTCCCGAGATAATCGCTTATATGTCGACCCAAGCCAGGGAAGGGGTCTTTCCTTTCAGAGGGGAGGATGGATCAAAACGCCTTATTGCCTATCAAACGATGCGTTTGAGGGAAAACGATCCCCCTTATGCTTTTATCAGGGTCGGCATTCCGGAAGAAAAAGCCCTCTATCAGGCCAAAAAGGCTTTAACCGTTAATGTGTTGCTCCTGGGCATCGCTTTCATTGTTGCTGTGATCTCGGCCTGGTTTTTGGGAAATGCCATCATCGTCAAACGGCTCAATAAACTGGTTGATGCTTCGCGTAAATTGGAGCAAGGAGATTTAACAACCCGAACCGGGTTGAACTATCAAAATGATGAATTGGGTGAGTTGGCCAAGGCCTTTGACGAGATGGCCGAAACCCTGGAGATAAAGAACGCCGAACGTCAACAGGCCGAGGAGATTATCAGGAAGGAGATCAACGAACGCAAGCGCTCAGAAGAGGCTATAAGGGAATCCGAACAAAAATTCAGAGATTTGGTGGAGAAATCCCTGGTTGGGGTTTACCTCCTTCAGGATGGTATTTTTAAGTATATTAATGCAAAAAATGCTGAAATACACGGATACACGGTCGAAGAACTCCTGGATAAAAAAGGACCTAAGGATCTGATCTTACCCGAAGACTGGCCTATGGTGGAGGAAAACACCAGAAAACGTTTGTCTGGAGAAGTCGAATCCCTTCACTTCGAATTCAGGGAAATTACCAAAAACAAAAAAATCATCACGGTTGAGGCCTATGGTTCCCGGACGATTTATCAAGGAAGACCCGCAATCATTGGAACCTTATTGGATATTACCGACCGAAAACGAGATGAAGAAGCTCTGAATAACGAGAGAGAGCGGTTTCAAGCCCTCGCCGACAATGCCCCCTTTGGAATGGTTTTGATCGATAACCAGGGAATTTATACCTATATCAATCCGCGGTTCAAGGAAATTCTGGGTTATGATTTGACGGATGTTCCCAATGGGAGAACCTGGTTTAAAAAGGCCTACCCGGATCCCGATTACAGAAAGAGGGTTATTTCCGAATGGGTTTCTGATTTAAAGGATCCGAATCCGGTTTTTAAGAGATCGAAGATTTATACAGTGGCCGATAAAAGCGGAACGAAGCGGGAAATCAGGTTTGTGTTCGGGCGGTTGAATACCGGCGAAATTCTGATGACCTGTGAAGACATTACCATACAAAAACGTCTTGAAGGGCAGCTTCTTCAATCGCAAAAAATGGAAGCCATAGGTACCTTGGCCGGCGGTATTGCCCATGACTTTAATAATCTGCTGATGACCATCCTCGGTTATACCTCCCTGATGCTCATGGATAAGGACCCCCATCATCCCGATTACGAAAAATTGAAAATTATCGAAGGACAAATTCAGAGCGGGGCGGACCTTACCAAACAGCTTTTGGGATTTGCCCGTGGAGGCAAGTACGAAATCAAACCGACCCATTTAAGTGAACTGCTTGCCAGGTCATCGGAAATGTTCGGCAGGACGAAAAAGGAGATCAGTATCTTCCTGAAACACGAGGAAGATCTCTGGCCCGTCGAAGTGGACCGGGGACAGATTGAGCAGGTTCTCTTGAATCTCTTCGTCAATGCCTGGCAAGCCATGCCGGCAGGAGGAGAACTCTACCTGGAAACCAGAAATATCGTTCTCGATGAAGTCTATTGCAGTCTCTACTCCATGAAACCCGGGAAATACGTGAAGGTCTCCATAACCGATACCGGGGCCGGTATGGATGAAGCAACCCGGCAGAGAATATTTGAACCTTTCTTTACCACCAAAGAAATGGGGAGAGGAACCGGACTGGGATTGGCCTCCGCCTACGGTGTGATTAAGAACCATGGCGGTACTATCAATGTCTACAGTGAAAAAGGGAAAGGAACGACCTTTACCATTTACCTGCCGGCTTCAGAAAAAACATGGGTTAAAGATAATATAATCCCCGATCAAGTGTTGCAGGGCACCGAAACCATTCTGCTGGTTGATGACCAGGAGGCTGTTCTTAAAGTGGGGATGGCCATATTACAAAAACTCGGCTATACGGTTTCCTTGGCGAAGAGCGGTGAGGATGCCCTGATCCTTTATGAACAAGGTAAAGACAAAATCGATCTGGTCATCCTGGATATGGTTATGCCGATTATGAACGGCGGAGAAATCTATGACGCCTTGAAAAAGATCAATCCCCGGGTTAAGGTAATTCTTTCGAGCGGTTACAGTCTGAATGGGCAGGCCATCCGCATCATGAAAAAGGGCTGCAACGGATTTATTCAGAAACCATTCAATATAGGTGAATTATCGAAGAAGATTAGAGAGGTGCTGGGTTAGTCGTAAGAGCTTTAAAAAACGATCTCAGTTCCAAATATTTTTGGTTAGATTCTTACAAAGTGTTATCTAAAAATTTATCTCTAACTTTAATTATAGTTTGGTGTTACGGGTTGCGGGTTAAAAAATCGAAACCTTGCCTCTAAAAACTCACAACTCGTAACCCGCACCTCGCAACCGATAAATTTCAACTATCTTTGTTAAAACCTTTTTCTTTGTCTTGCCCTTCAACCTGGCAAGAAGAGGAAGACATTCAACCCTGTATTCCAAGTTTCGGGAAGACCCACCGATTCAGGGCATACCAGCCGGCAATAACGATTAGTAACCAGAAAACAGTTTTCATTTTTCCTTCCTAAAGAACGCCCGGTTCTTTAAAGTTATGAAGCTCAAGAAAATCCTGAGGAAGACGGTCCGCAGGTGGAGGGCATCGAAATTCCATCACCGGTCTGACTGCCGGCCTTGGAAAAAGTCGATAGCAGTCGATGGACCTTCGCTCCATTACAATAAGGGCATTTTATTAATTCATTTTTTGAATTCCAGGTAATTTTTTCGAATACCTGGGAACAGTTTTGACAGCGATATTCATAAATAGGCATATACTATCCTCCTTCGTCTACCACAACTTAACTGTTTACAAGATAATAATCAATCCCCTTTTGTCAAGAGGCCGGTTGTTCTGCTCCCCCTTCACTTTTGGTCACTTCCGTCGCCTGATCTGTTTTCCCGGGGGCGGGGGGGCTTTTCTTCAGGGTTGTCCAAAAGGCAACCTACTATTTATATGCCGGCCCTGATATTTATGTGGATTGGAAAATAGCTATTGATCTTTGCTTTTTTGGAGTTTTTGTTCGGCCTGCTTTGTCAATATTTCAAAACTTGGCTCGGGGATAAAGGTCCGGAGTCTTTGGGTTGGCAACTCTGAAGAAAATCCCTCTTGCCCCCGGTCCTAAAAATAGTGTTACCATAAATAGTTGGGGAAAAGTGAAGGGGCAAGTCCGGCCGTTTCAAGGTTCGATCCAGACCGTGGTCCCAACCGGGATTTGATTAAACAGTTCCACCATGTGGGGATTAAGCAAGGCAATACAACCTTGAGTCCAATCGACCCCTTTCCCGCCCCCATGAATCTCAATTAGACCGCCAATCCCTATATCTTTGGGAAGCCGGTTGTTTTTCAGGGCCAGTTCATAACGAATTCGATCCGACTCATTGGGGTAGTCCAAAAGGAAGGCCAAATAATATTTGGTTTGCTCCTGTTCTTTTTTGGCAATAACCCGGTATTCCCCTTCGGGAGTCTTCATGTCCCCGTGGTGGAGTTTCGGTCCTATAGGTTTTTCTCCCAGATCAACCGGATATATTTTCATCAATTCCCCTTGCTGAAAGAGGAGGAGCTTTCTTTGGTTTTTTTTGATCACGATTTTCCATGACTCCGGGGGAAGGAGTTTAATCTTATCTTCCAGAGGAGGCAGTATCGGGACTGGGGGAGGAATGTCCACCACGGCCCGGGCAGTCAAAGCCGTTTCCTCGGGCGAAGGCCGGGCAGGTGTTGAAAGCGGTCCCGGAGGAGAAGGAAGGGCAATCGCTGTTTGGGGAGGAGGGATCACCTGACGACAGGACAAAAATCCCAGAAATATCAAAGTCGACAAAAGGAAAAGCAACAATTTGGGCAAACCAACATAGAAATCGTTGATTGAAGATTGGTTGTTCATGCGCTTTGGGTTTTTATCGATTCTTACTCCTCGGATTTTGAAATGGCACCTCTGCGTTTTTAACCAATAGAGGTGGTTTGAATCCTATGGCCTACTATAGAGAATCCGAAATAAAAATGTCAAATCATCTTTAAAAGTTCATACTGGATTCTAAAATTTCAAAATATTGTTGCGGGTATTTTCCATCAAAGACCCCGGCAGGTCGAGATAAAAATTCCCTTCTTCCGTCTTGCCCCGCTTTAGACACCCCTGACCGTAAATACGGCATTTGGTTTTCAGTTCTTTAGAGGCCAGGTCGTATTGCCCGGCAGATAACCGGCCCGAACTCAAAATTTTTACCAGGGCCCGGATACGAAAGCGGTCCAAGCCCGGTATGGTTCGGGAAAGCTGGTCCGAATGTCCTCCCCGTTTGATTACCAAGGGCTGGTCGATCAAAAAAACGGGAAAGTGCGCAGAAATTCTGAGCCAGAGGTCATAATCCTCACAGGCCGGGAGGCCCTCGTCAAAATAACCCACCCGCTCAAATACTTCCCTTTTGATCATAACGGCCGAGGGGCTTACCAGACAAAGAAGGAGAGAGGGAGCAAAAATATCTCCGGAAATTTTTTGATGTTTTTTCCCTGGATTCAAACGGCGCCCGTTGCGAATCCAGATCTCTTCGGTCTGGCAAATCATTGCTCCCGGGTTTTTGGAAAGGAAACGGATCTGGGCTTCTAATTTCCCGGGAAGCCAGAGATCATCGGAATCTAAAAAGGCAATCCATTTCCCGCATGCCATTTGAAGCCCTCGATTTCTGGCTGTGCTGACCCCCTGATTGTTCTGGAAGGTGTAAATGAAACCTCCTTGATATCGGCTTAAGAACTCTGCCGTACCATCAGTGGACCCGTCATCGACCACGATCAACTCAAAATTCCCAAAAGTTTGTTTGAAGACAGAATCAACCGCCTCCATGACAAAGGAAGACCGGTTGTAGGTCGGGATAATGACGCTTACGAGGGGAAGGGACATTTCAGCCTAAAAAGTGTCGGGTGACGAGTAACGAGTGACGAGGGTTGAAAAAAGAAAGACGATGGACGAAAGAATAGGGTTGTGGGATTAAAGCTCAATATCGTACCTCGTTTTTCATTCCTGATTTCCCCGGAAATATCACTGGCCACTGGTCACTGGTCACTTTTCTAAGGTATTAACAGAGCTGTCAATCCGGCCAGGATAAAACCGGATTCCACCATTGCCTCGAAAAAAACGCTTCCTGGCAAAGCCCGATTTTTTTCGTAAATGATCAAAAAACCAAACTGAAACAGAAGGCTGATCAGCAGCCACAGACTCCAAAGAGGCAGAAGACCCCAAAGGGATCCTGCCGATAAACTGATCATCGTCGCCAGGCTTAACCCTTTCAGGAGACGGATGGTTTTTTCTTCTCCAATAATAATCGGCAAGGTTTCCTTGCCTACGATCAGGTCTCCCTGTATATCCAAGACATCAAAAAGGCCGGAGCGAATATAGACAAAAGCACAAATGATCAAAAAGATAATAATCAGAGAAAAACTGAAAGGCTGATGTTCCGCCATGGCCGGAATCAAAGTGGTTACACCGCCCCAACCCAGGGCCACCGAAAGGGTCTTGGAGGCCGGGATGTCTTTAATCTTTTTCATTTTCGTAAACCGCTGCCAAACAGCCGGTACGATCTGAAAGCTGTATAGGATGCCCAGGGTACTCATGGCGATCAAGAAAAGGAACGGTGCCCAGCCCAGGGTCAAGGCCAGGGCCAGGGAAAATAAGGCGGCTCCTGTCCCTGAAATGAAGAAGGCCGGTCGATATCGCCGATAAAATTGAGAGCGATCCGGGTCGTTGTATTCTGCAGCCCCCCGATCCAGGAGATGATTCAAAATGTGCATGGCATAAATATGGAAGAAGGTTACGGCAAAATAAATCCCGTTTAAAGGGGTTTGTCGTAACCGGGCGGCCGCCAGGGTCAAACACCCGGCCCCCAAGGCTATCATTAGATTACTTTTTAAAAGGAAACGGACACAACGAAAAAGAATTGCACTCCACCAATATTCTCCCTGACCCTTGATCCCTTCCAGTTCCTGGACCACCTTTCGTATCATCCAATTGGGGGTTGAAGCCCCAGCGGTAACCCCGATGGTCTTGAATCGTCGGATTTCCTGCTTATCTAATTGATCTTCTGTTTCGACATGGAAACAGGGGGTACCTACGGATTCGGTGATTCCCACCAGTCGTCGGGTATTCCCGCTGTTATAACCCCCTACGATAACCAGCCCATCCACCTGCCGGGCCAGGTTGTGCACCTCTTCCTGACGTTCATGGGTGGCATTACAAATCGTATTGAAAATAAGACTATCGGGAAACCGCTTTCTTAATTTTTTAACGGCCCTCTGAAAGAGGGATTCATCCTGAGTCGTTTGGGCCACCACAATCACCTTGTTCAACTCCGGCAGATCTTCGACCTGATCGGGATGGGTCAGGACAATCCCCTGGTTTTGAGAATAGCCCAGCAGTCCGATGACTTCCGGATGATCCCGATCTCCGACAATGATCGAGGTGTATCCTTCCTGAGCATATTTTTTGATAATGGCCTGGACCTTAATCACCCTTGGACAAGTGGCGTCCACTATAGTACAGCCGTTCTTTCTCAATCGTTCGTGGTCCTGAGGGGGGATGCCGTGAGCCCTGATAACGACCGTACCGGTTTGTTGATCCTGATTGGGGTCCAGGATATGGATCCCTTTTTGTTCGAGCATCGATAAAACCTGGGGGTTATGGATCAAGGGTCCAAAGGTGTAAATAGGATCGGGATAGTGGTAATTGGCCTCCAGGGCCAGTTCCATGGCCCGGCGGACTCCCATACAAAACCCTGCCTTTTTTGCCAGACGGACTTTCATAACTGCACTTTACTCCAATGAGGCCAGAGAATCAAAATATTCTTCAAAAAGGGTCCTTAGTCTTTCCTGGGTTCGGGCCAGAGCCACATTTTGTCTGAACTCGCCCGAGGCAGGCAGCCCTCGGGTCAGGACGAATAAGGTCCTTCGTAAGGCCTTGATTTGCGCTGGCCCCTGATAATTTTCTTCAATCCATTTCCAGTAGGATAAGAGCCAATTCCGCCTATCCTCCAAATCGGGTTGGACCGGGGGTCCTCCGGCCTCGATTTCCCTTATCTGGTTGAAGATCCAGGGAGTTCTTAAGGCTTGACGGCCTATCATAATTCCGTCACAACCCGTTTGCCTTTTGAGGTCCAGGGCCTGTGCCGGGGAATCGATATCTCCGCTGCCGATAACCGGGATACGCATCCGTTTTTTTAGTTCGGTTACGATAGACCAGTCCGCCTGACCGGAAAAACCCTGGACCGCATAACGGGGATGGATAACCAGGGCATCCACCCCGAGATCCTCGGCGACTTGGGCCATGGTCCGGTAGGTGAGTTCCCCTTCTTTCCAACCGGAGCGTATCTTAATGGTCAGAGGAAGACGGGTGGCTTTTCGAACGGCCCTTATTAACCCTTCCGTTTTTTTTACATCCTTCAATAAAGCCGCTCCTGATCCTGATTTGACCACCTTTTTTACGGAACAGCCCATGTTGATATCAATAATGTCCGCCCCGGCCTCCCCGGCCAGGAGAGCGGCCTGGGCCATGACTTCCGGGTTGGAACCGAACAGCTGAATTGATAACGGGTGGTCCTCCGGAACGGTTTTAAGAATCGCCCGGGTTAAGGAGATGTGTCGGACCAGCCCTTCAGCGCTGACCATTTCGGTGCAGGCCAACTCACAACCTAACCTTCGAACCAGCAAACGAAAGGGCAGGTCCGTATATCCGGCCATGGGGGCCAGGATATACGGAAAAGATATGAAGTGAGATCCAATTTTCATATAAAGCAATTTTAGAATAACTTAACGATATTTTAGCACAAAGAAATCTTTTTTTGGGGAAAAACCTCGGCTTGACTATTCCAACCGGATATTTTATATTTCGGTTAACGGAAGTGGAAAGCTCACTGGTGGGGCTCCCGGACTTCAAATCCGGTGTGCCGTCTGAAGAGGGCGGCAGGTGGGTTCGATTCCCATGCACTTCCGCCATGATTTATTTCGGAAGGAAGTTCAAGATCGAGATATACCGCCTCTGGCCTCACCATCTCCCATGATCATTCAGCCACCCAGTCCATTGACTCCTTCGTCCCACTCCGCCATCATTCGTTCACCGATTTCGCGGAATTCCGGATGTTCGGCTATGTAGCCGGGGATCATTCCCCGCGTTTCCGTTACGGCTTCGGCCATGCGGCTGAAAGTGGCGGAAACCGTTCCCCCCGTTAGGAAAAGATAAGCCACGGCAAAGCGCTCCAGTACTTTGCGCGGCCACCACTTCTTTGTTCCCGAAAGGGAGAGCGCCGGCACGTCTTTTCTGATATAGGCCGTCGTGGTCACCACGTCATACACCGGTGCGAGGGTAACAGCGCCCAGGGGTGAATCGTAGAGCACACCGAAGTTTTTCAAGTGGGCGTCGCCGTTTCGCAGCATGACCGACAACACCAGCGTTGCAAATAACTGCTCCCTGGCCGCCATCAGGCGGTCACCGGATACAAAGTCCCTGATGCTCTTCGCTACACGTTCATAGCTGCTTGAGTATTTCTGCGCGGTCCCTAGGGCCTGGAGGCTGCACATATCCTCGAAGCCGATGGCGGCCCCGTCGGGAGTGACGTCGAAGCGACGCATAATGAAGAGGCCACCATTATCCGAGAGGAAGAATTCCGGCGTCGGCAGACCGGCCCGTTTTGCCGCTGTCATACAGAAATACTCGTTGGCGGCCAGGTATGGATAATCTGTGCCCCAGGACTTGACGATGTAGCCTGACGACGCTAACGTGCCACGTTCCGTGGCATCCAGCATGACTTTCGGCTGGACTCCCGAAATCCCGGAATGGAGGGCATATCTGTCAACCAGTTCATGAAAAAGCTCCCTGGTGTTTGAATAGGTGAGCAATTCATCCAGAGATTCCGGCGATTCCTCAATATGCGGCGACCCCTCGCCGGGGAGTGCGAACCGGTTTTTCCCTACCTGATTTCCCCCGGTAACCCGGAGAATAGACAGGTCATCTTCCCCGATCACCTTGGCAACGGCCCGGCGGATGGCCTCCAGAAGTGCACCCTCCGGCAGGTTCATCTGGAATATGGGGTGCAGTTCGCGGCTCACCCAACTCTGCAGGCGCACCGGCATGGTCAGGGATACCTGGGCAACGGTGTCGGCATCCGGAGAATAGGCGAACACATATTCCTGGCGCAGTTCACGGGCAAGAAGGCCGGACCGTTTGTCTGCGCCCCATACAGCAAGTGATGTTATATCCGACATTAAAGGGCCCCCTCTTCACGAAGTTCCTCCATCGTCGGAGGCCTGCCTGCAGGCCGGACACGCAGTTCCAGCCCCAGGAATTCGAGCACCCGGATCAGTTTTCGCACACCAATCTCCTGTACAGAACCGTTTTCGATCTGCCCGATGGTGGTACGGCTCATGCCCAGGGCTTTCGCCAGCTTAGTCTGGGAGACCTTGCGATTTTTTCGTGCTTGTCGAATTTCTTTACCGATATAGAAAAGCATAAATGAATTATATATAATGCATTTATGCTTGTCAATAATATTTTGCATTATAAAAAATGCATTTATCGTGATATTTTTCTGTCCCATCTGTAATTTTATAAGGTAAAGGAACCCAAAGAGGGGGGATTTTTCAAAAAAATTTGATCGATAGGAATAACATATCAATTTATCTGGAAATATTGCAATCCGCTCCGGTGTGCCGTCTGAAGAGGGCGTCAGTTGGGTTTGATTCCCATGCACTTCTGCCATCCTTATTTTGATCTCGATCAAGATCCTTCCATTTTTTGTAGCACAACACAATTATCTGTGGAAGAAATCGCCCGGACCATAAGATTCCTGCCCCGATCGTGGCAGAGGTACTCGATGGTCATAAAATTAAAAAAAGAGATATGGGTAGGATCATCTTTATACCACCAGCGGGTAAACGACTCCTTGAAATTTTCCGGATCATTGATGATCCGATCGGTTAAAAGGGTTTTGATAATAACAACACCGTTGTCCGCCAGAAGGCTACAAATAATATCGAGGGTTTTGTTGATATCTTCCAAGTGTTCGACCACTTCATTCATAATAATAACGTCATAGGCTTTCGAATATTTATTTGGGTTGAATTCTCCATGAAGCATGGGCTCATAACAATCCACCGCATACCCCATTCTTCTTAATTCTTCAGTTAAAAACCCGCCGCCGGAGCCGTAGTCTAAAAAAGATAACGATGATAACGGTAAGGACCATTCCAAATTTTTTAGCCACTCAATAAAAAATCCCGCTTCCTTCTTCCAATTAAATACATTGTTATGCTGATCCTTATAATGTTTCTCAATTGCTTCAGCCGAAATAAAGCAATCGGAAAAAATCAACCCACAAACATTGCAGGCAAAAAAGGGGCGGACCTCTTCAAAAACAAGATGCGCCGGATTGTGACATAATCGACAGGTTCTCATTGGATGCTCCTGGTCTTTTTTTTCCCAATTCGAATTATATTATAAATGGTCATAACTATGATAGAAAGGAAAAATTTTATTCCGGATGGCTTGTATCAATCCCATCGATATGATACATAGAATAATCAGATTATGAAAAAAACAAATCTTAAGGAGGACCTCGTGATTAATCAGATCTTAGTGGCGGTGGACGGTTCTTCCTTTTCCTTCCGGGCTGCCCGTCTGGGGGCCAAGATTTTATGCCCGAATGAATCCGGGATATTGATTTTTCTTTATGTCGCCAAACCCCAGGCCGACCTGGAGTGGTTTCAGGGACATGGAAGCAATCTGGACCAGGCACCGGAAGAAGAACGTCAGGCCCTGGAAACCGCTTTCAAGAAAGGACAAGAAATATTAATGGAAGCCCAAGCCGGTTGCCAGGACCTCATGAAAAAAGGGCCCATAAAAGTGGAAACCGTGGTGGTCCCCGGAGAGCCGGCCGAAAAAATAATTGAAAACGCCGAAAAGAGACAATGCGATCTCATTGTGATGGGCCGCCGTGGGGTCGGTCGTATAAAAGGGGCCTTGTTGGGGAGCGTAAGTCAAAAAGTATTAAGCCAAAGTCGATTACCTGTTCTTATCGTCAAATAAAGATGCCCTGATGAAGACCAACTGGTTATACGTCTTTTTTGGATTCTTCGGTGGTATTGGCATCCTGCTTTACGGGATCCAGGTCATGGGCGACGGCCTGCAAAAAATCCTTGGCCGCCAGCTTCGAACTCTTTTGGAATCCATCACCAAAAAACCCATCCTCGGGGTTCTGGCCGGGGTCCTGATCACCATCCTTTTCCAGAGCAGTACGGCGACAACGGTTATTCTGGTGGGGCTGACCAATGCGGCGGTGATTACGCTCCGGCAATCCATGCCGGTAATTCTGGGCGCCGATATCGGGACGACCGTCACTGCCCAGTTGATTGCCCTCAAATTTACCGAGCTCTCTCTATTGATTGTGGGTATCGGGGCCCCTATCGCCTTTTTCGCCAAAAAGGACCGCCATCTCCGTTTTGGTCAGACCCTGGTCGGATTCGGTTTTTTATTCCTGGGTCTTAAAATAATCGGGGATTCCCTGAAGCCTCTTCAGTCTTCTCCGGCCTTCACCGAGGTTCTGTTGTTCGTCAGCCGGTCTCCTTTGCTGGCCGTAGCGGCTTCGGCTGCAGTCACCTTTTTAATCCACAGCAGTGCGGCGGTGATGGGGATCATCATGGTTCTGGCCGGTTATGGTCTGATTGACCTGAATGCCGCTGTCTATCTGCTATTGGGAAGTAATATGGGGACTTCCTTTACCGCACTGCTGGCCAGTATCGGTTCCCGGAGGGAAGCTCAACGGGTGGCTTTGGCCCATTTCTTATCCAAACTCGGCGGCACCGCTATTTTTTTTCCTTTCGTACCCTGGTTCAGCTTATTTCTGGCTTCTTTGACCCATTCGGTGACCTTCCAGGTGGCCAATGCCCACACCTTTTTTAATGTGGGTTTGACCGCTCTCTTTCTTCCTTTCAGCAACCTGGGGTCCCGCTTTATCACCTGGTTCTTGCCCGAGAAAAAAATCCCGGAACAGGAACCCAAGTTTCTCCGGGAAGAGGTTATTACGATGCCCTCCGTGGCCATCGGACTGGCTCATAAAGAGACCATCCGCATTTCAGCGGGCACCCTGCGAATGGTTTGGTATATTAAACGGGCATTGGAAACCGGCAATCCGGATTATATGGATCGGATCGCCTATAAGGAAAAAGTCATGGATGCCTTATTCCGAGCCGCTGTGGATTATTTGACCCGGGTCCTTCGTCAGCCCCTGAACCAGGACGAGCAGGGGTATGCCATGGGATTGATCCGCATCCTCGACAGTTTGGAAAAGATCAACGATATGGTGGAACGGGACATCAAGTACCGGATCGAGACCAAACTTAACCAGGGGGTTGATTTTTCCTCACTGGGCAAAGAAGAGTTGATGATTCTGATGGAAGCCCTGATGCGGGGGATGCGTATGACTCATAAGGCCCTGGTTCAGAACAATTCCTGCCTGGCCGAAGATGCCGTCATCCAGCATCCCAGGAACGTGGCTTTGATCCTTGAATTCAGACAAAACCATATTCACCGTCTGACCGAGGGGATGAAGGAAAGCGAGGAGAGCAGCAATCTTCACTTGGAATTGTTAAGCGGTTTTCAACAGCTCAGTGAAATAATTCGGAATATCGATCTGATTATTTTTGATGAATTATCCAAAGGCATCCGCTGTCTGGATGGGCCGCCGCAGCAAAATGATCAACCGCCGGACTCTCCGAATGAGGCCGCGGAAGGGGAAGAAGGCCGGGAAAAGGATGAAATCCGTAACGGATAAACCCCATTTGGGGGGGATCTTTTGACTTGACAGGGTTAAAACAGGATATCCCCGTGTACTATTTTCTGCGTTTATCTTCTCAATATTTCAATCGCTGATCCTCGAAAACTAATCGAGACGTTGAATCTCTGGAGGAGTCCACTTTCTGTTTATTACCTCCGGTTTCGGCCAGTATAAACGTAAAGAGAGGTTGAAAACACCCGCCGGTGCCGGCAGCCAATTCGCCACCAGGTCTTCTCCCGGCCTTTGATGCTGGATATAAAGGTCCAAAGAGCCCTCAGGGTTAAACCGGAGGGGGTCACGGTCCCCGATGGCAAAACGGTTCAGGGGATTGGGAACGAAATACCCCTCCCGGTCGTATAGTGTGACCGACCAAAAGGCATTCACCGGCGGGATCTCCGATTTTTCTAGGTGAAGTACATATCGTTTGCTCCCATCAAGGGGTTTGCCCTCCCTGTCCATGCCCGTACCAAAGTAGATGGCCTCTTCAGGCGGTAAGGCACCCAGCCCCTTCAAGGCCGTCACCGCGCGGGTCAGGTAATCCGTTCCATAGCGGCCGATATCGAGGTTCGTTCCCCAGCCCTTCCGTTCCCGACCAATGATTCTCGCCTGCTCAACCATCCGTTTTCGGGCGTCTTGGACGGCACGTTCAAGGGCCGGCCTGGTTTCCGGATCGAATGCTTCAAAATCAAAAGGTTTCCCAGGGACAAGGCCGATCTTTTTCAGTTCGACCAGGAAAGGGACGTCCTCGGGATGGGGGGCGTTGTCCCGGAGCAGGGCGGTCAAGGTTTTATAAAAGGTTTCAGCACTCATCTGAGCTACTTGTGCCGGGGGTGTCAAATTGCTGCTCAGGGGTATGGGCGGCAAAACTCCGGGGGAAGGGGCCGGCGGTTCTTCTCTCCCCAAAGCCTTTAATAGGGTCAGTTTAAATCCTTTCTGAACGGTATGGACATAGGCATAATCGGTGGCAGTATTGGTCTGGGTGCGGGCGATGATCCAGACCGTGTTGGTGGAGGACTTGATTACCGGGAGATTCGGCGGCAGGGTTCCTTTCCAATTGGGACCGACAATGGCGAATTGTCCTGGTTTGGTGCCGGTGGTCCTTTTTCCTGGGACAGCAAGGGTTTCTGTCCAGGCGTCCATGATCTGGACCAGATAGTAGCGTCCCCCCGTGTCCGGTACGGAGAGGATGATCGGCTCTTGAGATAAGTCCAGCCAGGCCGAGGAATAGAGGGTATCACAATTGGGTCTGATCACGGTTCGGGCCGATGGCGGAGGGAAGGCTGCCGCGTGGCTAAAAGTATTCACTGGAAAACGCTTTAAAAAGACCTGACGGGTCACTTCCGTCAGAACCAGCGGGTACCCCAAAATGTAAGTTTGCACACCGATTCGGTAGACTTCTTCGGCCGAAGGGGCGGCTCCCGCCCGAAGGGACCCGGCCAGTGAAAGGCCTATTACCAGAAGAATAAAGGACAGGGCTATTGAATTTCGTTTCATGAATAGATCCCTCCAGATCTGCTTTTTTCCAGTCTATAGGGGTCTTGTTTTTTGATGTTATCCACCAAAACGCCATGAGCTTCTTTGCCGGGCCCAAAAACTGAACATTAGTCCGAGAGAAGGCCCTCTCCATTGTTCGAAACAGGCTTTGGGTGAATGCCCTGCTTCCAATCAAGTTAGCTTTTGGGCCGGGATAAGGCGATGAATCACCTTTTGGACAACCTCAAAAAACAAAACCCCTATAGACCAAAATTTCAGATATGTTTAGTTATTATTTAGGATAAAGTTTGGCCTGGCATTCCGGACAGAGACTATGGGTGAATTCCGCTTCCGAATGGGCCCGGACATAGGATTCCAGTTGATTCCAATAACCCCGGTCATCCCTGATCTTCTTGCAAGAGGTACAAATGGGGATAATCCCCCTTAAGGTCTTTACCTCTTCCAAGGCCTTCTGAAGTTCCCGTTTAAGTCTTTGGGAGTTGAGTATCGCCAATCCCATATAAAGGGTGATAGCGCTGCCGATCCCTATGAGAAAAGTTAACCCCTGGACGATGGAGGCTTGCATTAAATCCAGAATGACGGTTTCGATCAAAAGGGTGTACAAGGCTCTAAAGGCCCACCATAATCCCGGGATGAGAAACACCCAGAACAAAAACCAATTTTTTTGTTGTAGCAACATAGGAATTTTTTGGTAGCAGAAGACGGCGTTATAGAGGGAAAGATAGGCAAATAATCCGGAAAAGATGACGATCCGAGCCTTCACACTGGGGTAGACATAAGTAAAGAAAATAATTGCCAGGAAGAGAATCCCGAGGAGTGTAATAGGCAGATTCTACTTGCAAGTGCACCACTTTAGATAACAGCAGGACATGATGGGATTTTCTGGTAGTGTGTGAAGCACGA
>Ga0154639_137_pt1 | contig 119348 bp, 103 predicted proteins | sample Rifle2008BG13ft_FD_116068 | JGI IMG/M metagenome (GOLD analysis project Ga0154639, IMG submission 116068) | Deltaproteobacteria bacterium RBG_13_43_22 | reverse complement strand
AGCCACTCGGCCTTAGGGTACAGAAGCCCGGAGCAATATGAAAAGCTCCTTAATGAAACTTAACCACGTGTCCACTTTTTCGGGGGAAGGTCAGGAAGAAGCCATCAAGTTTCCTCGAAAATAGCCTCACTTGACTGAATTCAAATGATTTTGCATCAATGAGATGTGCTAAAATTAGCGATTATGGTTCAAAATCAGCAAGCAAGCAGCTTCATGGTCAGGTAAAGCAGTTCGTAGAGAATTCCCAAGGAGAGATATGTTTTTTCTTATTGATTCGTTAATGTATTTTTTTGACCAGAGTCAGAGCCGACTTTTAATCCATCGTTCAATTTTATCCAGGGGTCTTTCTTTTCCTTCAAACAAAGGTTTCATATCTTCATTATAATATATGCGATATTCCGATGTTTGCAATTTGACTTGGAGCAGCGCTACATTTAATCCGTCTATACTCTTTAGCAGTTCTTGCATTCTTCTTTTTTCTGTTTCGTCAGGATAGTTAAATGATTTAAGAGACCCCTTGAACTCAATAATGTAAGGGTTTCCCTTTTTAAATCCAAAAAAATCAAACGGGGTTCCATTATACAAAGGTCCTTTTTCAAGCTTTTCAAATTCCTCCTGTTTAGAAAGAATTTCCATTACTATTGGTGTGCATGCATTCTCGAATACCTTCCCATCCATGTGTTCCGTCAGGCCCGATATAAGGTCTTTGTATGGCTTTCCGTCAAAAGTTTTAATTGGAGGACCTATGTTAGTTTTCATGTTTTTGATAAGAATTCCCTTTTCGATGTATAAAGTATAAGGAGGGAAAAGGGGGAGTCAAGGAAAAATAGGGCTAAATGGGGCCTTCTGAAGAAAATGGGACTAAGCGGGTTTGAACTTAATAAATAGCTATTAACAATTACCGATTGAACTCTTGCCTTTTTTCAAAAATGGAATTTTGCGGACTACAGGAAGTTACGATTCGTGATCGTCTATACACCTGTTCTCGAAATAACTTCGTCAATGATACCTTATAAAATATTCTATTGAGACTTACTTCTCACGCTCATCCATTACCTCAATCAGGGCACCATGAGCATATTGAGGCATTATCCAGTTCCACCTGAGTGATGGGTCATTGATATTGTATATGAGCTCATCGCTATACAGGCTAACTCCTTTCTTTTTCAAGGCTTTGAGTGTATCCGGTAGCTGTAAAGAGGTAAAAGCCAGATGGTGAATATGCTCACCATGCTTTTCCAGACGCTTGTAAAGAGGAGAGTCATGATTAATCGGCTGCATTAGCTGGATGTTAACCCCTTCCCCTCCAGCAACGAAGAGTGCGCTTAGGTATTTATCTTTTCCGGCGAAAGCTTCATATTTTTCTACTGTCTGCTTTGCCACTTCAGGGGCACACACGCTGAGGATTTTCTTGTACCGCTCGATTGCCTCATCGATATCATTGACCAGAATGCAAACATGGTCCAGAGTTTTTGCCATTTTGAGCCCTCCCTTTTATTAACGTTGAACTCGTGTGTTTTAGATCCCGACTATCGGGAAATCTATTGATAAGAATTTCTTTTTTTATGGAGGTAGCATATGAAGAAAAGATTTTTGTGTCAACGAAATATTTGCCATAAAAATGAGGGCAATGCGGATATTTGTCATCGGGCGTTGACAGTGTTTATTACCGATTGAAGTCATGTATTTTCGCCATAATCGATGGTTTGTTGACTACAGGAAGCAAGTCACCATCAGTCTTGAAAATGTCTGTATATTCAAATCCCAACTTTCGCTAATGATGGGATTTCCACATCAAGATTTAACATTCGATATTCAAATATTTTCTTTTTAATAATGTTCCCCAAAGAGGAAGTGATCAGATCACTTCCTCTTTTCTGAGAACTGCGATCTCCTCCTCGGAATATCCTGCCTCTTTTAGGACCTCATCGGTATGTTGGCCGAGCTCCGGGGCGGCCCCAACCCGGGCCTTTTGCATTCCCAAAGTCACCGGATTATTCAGGATGCGGATTTTCCCCTCTTTGGGATGTTCTATCTCGACCAGATATTCATTAGCTGCCACCTGTGGTTCGGCTGCTACTTCGGCCAGGTTATAAACCGGCGCACAAACAACGTCTTCCTTGCCCAAAATCTCAAGAGATTCATCTCTGGTCTTGGTGGAAAAGAAACCCTCCAGGGCATCGATCAACTCATCAATATTTTGCCTCATCTTTTCCCCGGTTTCAAACCTTGGGTCTTTGGGCTCCAGACCGGCCGCCTTAAAGACTTTCTCTTTGGCCGCCTTCCCGAAGGTTTGGATGATGAAAGATTTCCCATCACCGGCCCTCAGGGTGCAGGAAAAGACGCCGGAGCCAACCCGGGCCCTGGTCTTTCCCCGGGACTGCCCGCTGAGGAGATAGTCCTGCATAACCCAGCCTATCAGCCCGATTACACTGCCCATGAGAGAGGCTTCTACCATCTGGCCCTTTCCGGTCCGCTGGCGGTCAATCAAGGCCAATAGGGCTCCATATCCCAGCATGAATCCTCCGGTTTGATCGGCCACAGCGGCCCCGATCGGCAGATCGGGTGATCCCGGAGGTCCGGCCAGACTCATTATCCCCCCCATGGCCTGTCCCACCGCATCGAAACCCGGCCTGTCCTTCCATGGTCCCTTCAATCCGAAGCCGGATCCGGTGAGATAAATAATTTTTGGATTAATCGCTGAAAGGGCTTCATAACCAAAGCCCAACCGTTCGGCAACTCCCGGACGGAAATTCTGGGCGAAGATATCGGCATCCTTGACCAATCGATAGACAATTTCTTTCCCCTTCTCCTTTTTCAGATCAATGGTGACACTTCGCTTATTACGATTGTGGGCCTGATAGTAGGCCAGACCGGCGGCCCTTCCCGGTTCACCGACCAACCGGGGTTCCAGCTTGATGACATCGGCCCCCCAATCGGCCAGCAATAGGGTGCCTACCGTCCCCTGTTGATACTGGGTAAAATCGATGACCTTTATTCCTTTTAATGGAAGATCCATCTTCAAACCTCCTTATATTCAGTTGTCCCCCGATTCCTGTTCTCGAACTCTTATATCCTTTTGAAATATCACGAACCATGAAAATGACCTTATGTTTATGTGGGACAGGCGCCCTCGCCTGTCATTTATGAATCACAGCCGGGGGCGGCTGTGCTACAATTTCAAAGCCTAAAAATCTATTTTCGTGTTAAACCTTCATGCCTCTACCGGGGGGCTACGAATCATGAAAATGACCTGTAGGGGCGGGTTTGAAACCCGCCCCTACAAGGCCCCCATTGAGGTTAGGGCGTTGAAAACCCTATTTTCGAACTAAACTCTTATCTCTTTTGAAGTGTCACGAAACATGGAAATTGGCTACATCGAACTTTGAACATTGAACCTTGAACGGTATTTTCTTTAGGCCGAACTCAGACCACCTCTTCTGCTTTCAGTTGGGCGATCTCATCCGCGGAATATCCCATTTCTTTTAAAACCTCATCGGTGTGTTGCCCCAGCAGCGGGGCTACACCAGTCTTGGCCTCACATCGGCTGAGGTGAATGGGATTTCCTATAATTCTGGCTGGTCCCTCTGTGGGGTGGTTTACTTCTACAACATATTTATTGGCCAAAACTTGAGGATCGTTGGCTACTTCGGGATAATTGTAAACCGGGGCGCAAACGATATCAGCTTCTACCAGAATCTTCAGCCATTCATCACGGGTTTTGGTGGCAAAGAAGGCATCAAAGGCCTCGAACATTTGATCCTCATTTTGGTGACGCTTTTCCCTTGTATCAAACCTGGGGTCTTTAGCCAGACCTGCCAATTCAAAAACCTTGTCCCTTTTTTCCGCGCCGACAGTTTGTATGATAAAAGATTTGCCGTCCTTGGCCGTGAAGCTACTGGCAAAAACCGTTGAGGTGATTCGGCCCCTGCGTTTTTCCGGGACATGGCCGGTCAAAAGGTGGGCCAGGAAGGTCGAGCTTTGTAAGGCGATTATACTGCCTATCAAAGAAACATCAACCTCCTGACCTTTTCCAGTCCTTTCACGATCGATCAAGGCCAGCAAGGCCCCCCAGCTGAGCAGGAACCCCCCCGTTTGGTCGCCGACCCCTGTCCCGACCATGTGCTCGGTTCCCCCGGGCTGGGCGTTGATGCTCATAAGCCCTCCCATGGCCTGACCCACGGAATCGAAGCCGGGACGGTCCCACATGGGGCCTTTCAGGCCAAAGCCCGACCCACTCAGGTAAATAATTCTGGGGTTGATCTCGGACAAGGTTTTATAGCCAAACCCCAGACGTTCGGCAACACCAGGTCGGAAGTTCTGGGCAAAGAGGTCTGATGTTTTTATCAGTTTATAGACGATCTCCTTGCCCTTCTCTTTCTTAAGGTCTATGGTTATACTCCTCTTGTTGCGGTTATAAGCCTCAAAATAAACGGGTACGCCTTTCGGCCCCCAGGCATTCCCTCCCCGCCCGGGTTCACCAATATGGCGGGGCTCTAACTTGATGACATCCGCTCCCCAGTCGGCCAGCATTTCTGTGCAGACCGTTCCCTGCTGAAATTGGGTAAAATCGACGACCTTTATTCCTTCCAATGGTAGACCCATTTTAGTCCTCCTCCCAGGAAAAAAACGGTTTAAGGTAAACCCTATAATGTATACCTTGTACCGTACACCTTATACCTTTATTTTGAGGCCAGTTCCTTTAACAGTTCAGCCGCTCGGGCCGGGTTGAATATCCCGCATTCACAGATTCTGGCCAGCTCCTTACCGGCATCCTCGGGACTTCTCTCTCCGGCCCTTATTTCATCGATCAGGGACTTGACCAGATTAGAGGCCACCATGGCGTGACCGCACATGGTGGTCACCTCCAGGATCTCATCCGGGGGCAGTTTATCCCTTTTCCCCCAGATATCCCCCGAGTAATCAACCGAATGGGGACTCAATCCGGCGGCCCGGCAAAGCTCTCCCACACAGCCAAAAGGACCACTGACAACTACCGATAGTCCCAGATCGGCCTCTTTAAGGTCCTTCAGGACCTTCATCACCGTATCCTGATTGGTGAAGACGCCATGAACAATGCTCGTGCTGGTGACTTTTTCTATAATCTCTTCGATGGGAACGTTGTACCTATTGCCCGTTCTCATATCTCCGATATTGACCGGGTCATGACGCAGGTTAATCCTCAGAAACTCCCGCATCTTCTCCTCAGAGCCTCCTTCATTAATCCCCTTGGCGGCCATGCACAACAGGACGTAATCCCTCCCTAAACTTTTTTCCGATCCGCGCCGGTGTAATGTATGGGTCATTATGATACCTCCTTAAACAAGGGACGGCCCAGGCCGATGTTGGTCTTTCCATTGATGTAAAAGGGCACCTCAAGATCTTTCAATACCCTTTCGCAAAGGGCCGTGCCGTTCTCTTCCAGCCGGCTTGAAATCGTCAGACTAAATACGGTCTCTATCTGCGGAGAAACGCCTTTAAGCTCCTTGATCACTTTAGGCAGATCTTCAAGAGGCGTTGTACTCTCGATCATGGCCGAACAGACTTTTTCGTTGATGATCTCGGGATTCAATTGGCCGGTTTTCTGATCAACCATCAAATAAGTAACGGGATTATTGGGAGCGAAGACCACACCGGCCCTGGCCAGGGCCTGAGCCACCTTTTCCACATCAAAGAACCTGGCTCCAACACCCGGTCGGCCCATCTCTGCCGTAACGCCGACAAAGCCTTTTCTGAACTGCCCGGTTACATCGTTGGTTTTGGCCTCCTCGGTTCCTCGGCCCGGAACCCGGGTTTCTTTGTGGACCAGGAGGGGATTGGAAAAGGCCGCCCGGATGGAACGGGGCCAGGAATGAACCTCCTCCTCAAAAGCGTCAACCGGGCAGACCTTAGACCGGAAACAAACCCCGCATTCCACACATTCATCCTCATCTATCATAGCAAATTCGTTTTCTTCATCCATGCTGATAGCCCCCATGGGGCAGTAGACCAAACATAGTTCGCATCCTACACATTCCTTTTCATCGATCTTCATCGTACATCCTCCTTGGCGATTTATTCACGTGCTCTGGCCTGGCTTACGCCCAACTGGGGAGGCAATACCGTATTGTCGGGAATGACATTGATCAGGGAGGTCTTCCCGGAATTAAAAGACCGCTCCAGGGCCGGACGGATCTGCTCCGGTTCGGTAACAAACTCGGTGTGGCAGCCCACCTCGGCAAACATCTTGTCGTATCGAATATCGGGCAGCATCCCCCAGGAATCCACTTTGGGTAAGGCCGTTTTCTGAAACTCCGTACTTATCCAGGAACTGTTGTTGAAAAGGAGATACACTGCCGGGATTTTATACCTGGAGGCGGTTTCAATATCGAAACCGGCGATGCCTATCCCGCCATCTCCCAACAAAGCGAGCACCTGCTTCCCTGGCCTGCCCATTTGGGCGCCTATGGCTATCCCCACCGAGTGGCCGACCCCTCCGTCCGTGCCCGCATCTAAAACCTGTCCGGCGAATTTGGCATCGATCTTATCGGTGGTAAAACCGGCCATGGAATAGGAATCCAAAATAATAGTGGCGCTGTCATCCAGAAAATCAACCACCTCCTGGGCCAGAAAATTCGGATTGATGGGTCTGGCCTGACGAACCCCCTGGACCATCTCGACCCGCTTCTTCCGGGCAGCCTCTTTGGTGGTGGTTACCAATTCAAGCCATTCGGCCCGCTCGGGCGGTGTCTTGATCAGATCCCTGGCACATTCGATCATCTGCCTGAGGACCAGCCTGGGATTGGCCATGAGCCTCACTGCTGTAGGGACTCGGGCCTCCAGATCTTCATAGGCCTCCGATACCAGGATATATTTGGCCTGGTGATTGTATGTAGGGGGTTGACCATAGTGCTCCAGATTGCTCATCCGGAGACCAAAGACTGCAATCACATCCGCACCATTGAGAATGGGTCTCCGGAAAGCGCCGGTAAAGGCCAGGGGATGAGCCTCGGGAACCGCTCCCCTTCCCATCCGCCTGGTAATGACCGGGACCTTCAGCAGTTCAACCAATTCCCTCAATTCTTCCGAAGCCCCTGACCAGTAGATCCCGTCTCCCCCGATGATAGCCGGGCTTTTTGCCTCGATAAACATACGCACTATCTTCTCAATCAGATTCGGATCGGCCGCCGCTTTACTCATGTCGGCACATTGATCCGTGGGGATATAACCCACCTGCCTGGTATCCTCCTCCCTTCTACCCAGGACATTCACCGGGATTTCCAGGACTACCGGCCCGGGAGGATAAGCCACAGCATCCCTCAGGGCCTTCTGCAGATGAAAGGTCATGGTCCGGGGATCAACGATCCTCTTAGACCACTTGGTGAAGCTCCGGCAGACCTCTTCACCGTAACCTTCCTGGAAAGGGGCCCATCCATCATGAAAGGCCTCATGCTGCCCGGCGATGGCCACCACCGGACTTTTGCATAAAAAGGCATGGGCTAACCCAGGTACCATGTTGTACATCCCCGGTCCGGCGGTCCCGAAGCATACCCCGGGACGGCCCGTAGTCCTGCCCCACCCATCGGAAATATAGGGTCCTGACTGTTCATGACGCAGATGAAGCATCCTCATGTCTTCATCCAGGGCGCTCAAAAGAGGCCACAAATGGCCGCCATGGATTCCGGATATAAACTTTACCCCCGCCTCTTTAAGTATTTTAACCAGGATTTTACCCGCTCTTACTTCTGCCATTTGCCTTCTCCTCTCCATTTTTGCATATCAAGATTCCACCCAAAAAACCTTTAAGATGAAGTCTTGATACCGGTTATTTGTTTTTTCCCTTTCAAAAAACAAAAACCCCATATCCAATTTTAGAAAACAGGGTCTTGTAGAATCATTTCATGGACCAACCTTGCATGGAATCCCGCAACGGCGGGACTGCACCTTGGTGCAGGGAGTTTTAATTTACCATTAAATTAGTACGGCACTATCGTGTCCAATTGTTCCCATATGGCCGTTATTTCACTCGGTTCCACATCAAAAACGGTGCCTACCGGTACCGAATGTTCGGTTTTTACAAATTCCGGGTCCGGATCGTGTGCGGTATGAAACTCCGTTCCCTGATTAAACTCAAGTTCTGTTTTCAGGATATCTCGACCGATATTGACCAGATCATCGATTTCCAAGTTGAGTCCGAAGCGGGCATTGAGAAGATCTTTCAAAAACCCAATAAGGGTCTTTGTGTCCGTGATCCTGGCCAGGGAACAGTACCCGAAGGTATCCAAAGCGGCGGCCACAATCTGGGCCTTCAGGGATCTTTCGACCTGGCCTTCCTTGGACTTGAATTTCTCATAGGTAATGCCAGCCGTATGGTCCGCACCCATAGGACTGGTCTTATAGGTAACCCCCGCAGACTTGGAGACACGGGGATCATGGGCGGGAATGGCCTGACCCTTGTAAGCCGGAATTCTGGTAACCCCCAGGGCCCTGCACGTGGATACAACCCCATTGCCCAGGATATTTCCAAACTCCGTTCCCTTTTCCAACTCATCAAAAAGCGCTAAGGCGGACCCGGCGTCGCCAAAGGCCATCTTTCCCGCACCGGCCGCCACACCCAGGGAACTGCCGGTTTCGATCGTATCCAAACCCAGGTCGTCACACAACCGGTCTAATTTCGCTACGACATCAGGATTGGCCAGACCCAGGTTGGTGCCCAGAAGTGCCAGGGTTTCATATTCGAAACCCGAGGTCAGATATTTCCCATCCGGACCATAATAGGACGTGGAACACCGAATGAGGCATCCCGGCATACATCCTTTTAATCCGCCCCCCCTTTCCTGGTTCACTTTCTCAAAGGCCGAGCCGGCCAGATTTTCAAAACCATCGGTCTGCTCATTGCTGTAATTCTTGGAAGGGGCCGAGCCGATGGATCTTAGGGGAACGATTCCCGCCGGTGTGCCGTACTTCATCATGTTCTGGGCCTGCGGGTCTGTTTTTAATACCTCGGCCCATTTTTTTATGGTTTCCCTGAAAACCTCCTTGTCGGCGATATCCACGGCATCCGTTCCCTGATCGTCAATGACGACGGCCTTAAGTCCCTTGGCCCCCATTACCGCGCCCAAACCGCCTCTGGCGGCGTGTCGGGCCGGCCGTCCTTCGGTATCGGTAAACCCAACACTGGCGGATTTCCATCGTCTTTCCCCGCCGATTCCAATGGAAATGATCGAGGATTTCTTGGCATATTTTTTATATAAGGCTTCCGCAAGATCGTAATTCTTTAATCCCCGGTACTGATCCGCCGGTTCGATCACCGCCCCGGCCTTAGAGATATGGAGGAGATAGATTTTATCTTTTTGAGGGGTCCCTTCGACCACGATGGCCCTGATGCCCAGTTTGTCCATTTTCTGTCCGGCAGGTCCTCCTGAATTGGCTTCCTTGATCCCCAGGGTGAGAGGACTCTTGGCCCCTATGGAGATCCGGCCGCAGGAGGGGGCCAGGGTCCCGGCAAGGGGGCCTGTGGCGACAATGAATTTCGCCTCCGGGCCGAGCGGTTCGCTTTGGGGTGGAACTTCAGCCTTCAGGATTTTGGCGGAAAGACCTCGGCCTCCGATAATCTTCCAGTCCTCGGGAAGGCTTTCAAAGGTGGTCTCAAGTTTCGTCATGTTCACCCTTAGTATTCTCATCTCAACTTCCTCCTTTTTTCTTTGGGCTTGTATAGAGATTGATTCATCATATCGCCTAGTCGTTTATTTGCCTATTGACAGGCAATTACTTTTTTTGAAATGAAAGTATATTAAAAGTAAGGTAGTGTGTCAATTACAGATTAATGGTATAGTACTAATTGCCGCCACGCTGATCGCCAAAGCAGCGGCGGAGCTCAGTGACTGTTTGTTGAATTGGTAGGATCATCATAATGCCTATTTCCTGTATCGAACACCGTGAAACCATGCAGTTGTTGGCTTTAAAGAAGAGGCTGGCCGAAGAAAAATTGGACCCCGAAGAACGAGAAGAACTGGAAGAGCTGATCCGGAACCTGGAGAAGAGGCTGGGGTTATAAGAAATTTGGGGTCTAAGATTCAAAGGGCAGGATCCAAGGTCCAAGGTTAATATCTTAAACCGTGGACCTTGGATCCTCTGGCCATTTACTTATTTTTGGAGGACAACCATTCCGGTTCCAATGGGACCGTAAGGATAAAGGTAGAACCCTTTCCCAAAGCGGTTTGGACTTTGACCGTCCCCCCGTGAGATTCTATGATATGCTTGACAATGGATAGACCCAGCCCGGTCCCCCCCAATTGGCGGGAATGATCCCTATCCACCCGATAGAACCGTTCAAAAATCCGGGGAAGATGTTCCTTGGGAATCCCCATACCGGTATCTTCAATAGAAATTTTGACTGCGGATTGTGGGTTGTGGAATTCAACTTGAGGAGTCGATTGAAAAAGGCCATCTTTTTCCAAATCCGAAATCCGAAATCCGAAATCCGAAATTAAATTCGGTGTTAAGCGAATCCGCCCTCCTATGGATGTATATTTAACGGCATTATCCAGTACATTGAACAAGGCCTGAATCATCCGGTCTTTTTCCCAAAAAGCGGTTACCCCCTCCGGGAGATGTTCGATTTCCAGGTTTAGGACGATTGTTTTTTCTTTGGTCTGATCCTTGACCATCTTGACCGCACTCTCCAGAATCTCTTTGACAATAACCCGTTCAAAATTCATCTTCGACTTTTCCTGGACATCCAATTTGGCCAGATCCAACATATCCGATACCAAAAGGCACAGGCGTCTTACATCCTTGTGTATCGAGGTTATGACCTGCCGAACCTCAGGAAGATTTTCAGGGACCAGGGGAAGGAGAGTGCTCAAGCGTTGATCAATAGAGGTTAAAGGGGTACCCAATTCCCAAGAGGCATTAGCTACAAAAGTCTGCCGGACCTTTAATAGATAACGGAGTTCGGTAGTTTCATGAAAAATGGCAACAGCCCTGGGCGGGCGATGGGTTGAGGTAAGGGCCACAACCTGGACCTCAAAATGCCTCAAGAGGTCCCGACCGAAGGAAAGCTGCACCCGTTGAAAGGGGTCCCCTTTAAGGACTGCTTCCACGGCATCCTGCAGTTCGGCACTCATAAAGGCCTCTTGTACGGATCGTTTTTTCCAAGAACCTTTTCCGCCCAACACCTCGTTTAAAAAGGGGTTAATCAGTATAATCCGTCCTTTTTCGTCCGTGACCAGAACCCCTTCCCGCATGGAGGAAAGCAGGGTTTTTAACTCGCCTGTTTCAGTTTCCAGTAATTCCATTTTCTCCATTAGACCGGCGGTCAGGGATTCCAGGGAGGAGGCCAGGTTCTTTAATTCACTTTGATTTAGAAGATGGAAGGGCTGTTTAAAATCTCCTTGGTTCATCCTTTGGACCATGTCGGTTATTTCTCTAAGAGGCCGTCTTATACTTCCGGTTAAAAACAGGCTGAGTAAAACGGCCAGGAGGACGGTCAGTCCTCCCGCAAGATAAAATCCCCAACGCAGGGAAGCAATGGCCTTATCCATTTGATCGAGGGGAATGGCTATGCGGACATAACCCAGAAGAACCTCTTGGGGTTGGATTGGGACAGCGCCAAAAAGGATATTTGTTTTCGAATCAGGGTTAAAACGGACGGTCTGACCATAGCCTTTGGTTTTTACGGCCAGGATTTCCGGGCGATGGGAGAAATCCTCCGCTTTATCCACAAGCTCCCGGCTAAGGATTGAATCTCCAATGATCCGGCCTTCTTTAGAAAGGATCGTCACCCTTTTTTTTAGATGATATCCTAATTCGTCGGTTATTAGTTGAATCTGGGAAGGTACAAATTGATCGGGGTTGAGACGGCCGGCCAGCATCCAAGCGGCCAGGTTCAAATCCCGTTTTAATTCTTCTTCTTTTTGGGTCATTAAAAATGTTTTTAGACTGGAGCCCAGGTAGACAGTACTGGCGATCACTATCATGGCGAAAACCAGGATAAAAGCCCCTAAGATTTTTATGAGCCAACGAAGATTCATAATTTATTTAATTGAAAAAAGTCAGTCGTTGGAAACGATGTTCCTTTGATAGAAGGTATTAAAAGGTATTTTATAACCTCATTACAGCATTGTCTATGATAAAATTATAGTTTATCTCTATTCGGTTTTATGTTACCAGAGGATGACGCGGGGGGTCAGTCAACACGAAAGTAGATTTTATCTCCCCCTCAACCCCCCCATCCCAACCTTCCCCCTGTCTGCATGCAAGGCCCGGGCAGGCCTCAGAGGGGAAGGGGTTTTCGAAGAGAGAAACATCATGTTCATGTTAAAAAAATGGGTTTCCCGTCTGTTCTTTCCCCTGTCCTTGATTATTGAACTTTTTATTATCGGCCTATTGTGGCCCAAGAAAGGGAAGAAATTCTTCTTCATCGGAGCGGTTTTGTTGTACTTTTTTTCTTTTTATCCGTTTTCCTTTTTAATGCTGTGGCCGATAGAGAGACAATATTTTCCCGTCCAGGAGCACTCTGTTGTGAGGGAAATTAAATGGGTTGTGGTTTTAGCCGCAGGTTCCAAAGAAGGCGAACAACTTACCCCGGAGGACCGATTGGACGAGTCTTCCTTGAAACGTCTTTTGGAAGGGATGCGGCTCTGCCGCTATCTTCCCGAATCCCGGCTTATCCTTTCGGGAGGGAGTTTTTATGGGGGTACGCCCGTGGCCCGGATCATGAAGGAAGCGGCTTTAAAATCCGGGCTGTCCTCTTCACGGTTGGTCATCGAGGAATCTTCCCGGGATACCCAGGACGAGGTCCGATTATTGAAAAAGACCTTGGGAAAGGAGGTTTTTTATCTGGTCACCTCAGCCAGCCATATGCCCCGTGCCATGGCCATGTTTAAAAAGGCAGGCACTCAGCCGATACCCTCTCCTGCTGATTTCCAAGCGGTTTGGCAACCATTGAGATTAATCGATATATTTCCGAAAGCCGAAGCTCTCAAAGATACGGAACGGGCTTTTTACGAATATCTCGGACTGCTTTGGGGTTGGGCTAAGGGCTATCTATGATAACCGGTGCTTCTAACAATGAGTTGGGAAAAAGAGGTCGGGGATCTTGTAAGGCAGGCTTACAGTTCGGAGTTCGGGGTGTTGAGTTTTTAATTCGAACTAATTATTTTTACCTTTGGACATCTTGAACCCTTTATCAGGGCTCAATCTTTTGGAGAGGATCCCTGATTATTTACCCTTTCTGCGGCCGAAAAATCAGGCAGGATAAGGGCGGAAGGGTTATCAATAGAGACTGTCCATAAGAATGAAACGGCACCGGTTCGGTGCTGATTTCTCCCAGATTTCCGAGATTGCTTCCCCCATACCACTCAGAATCACTGTTGATTTCTTCCCGGTAATATGGAGCATAGGGGATCCCGATACGGTAGCCGAACCGGGGCACCGGCGTCAGGTTGACCGCCGCCACCACCCAGCTCTCTTTGGAACTTCGCACATAAGAGAGTACCGATTGCTCCCTGTCCTGGCAGTCTATCCAGCGGAATCCATCGGGCTGGTGATCCTTTTCCCAGAGGGCCGGTTCTTGTAAATACAGTCTTCCCAGATCGGTTATAAAGTTTTGCAATCCTTTTCTCATGGGATCTTCTTCCAAATGCCAATCCAGGCTCTGGTCGTGATCCCATTCCCGGTCCATGGCCAGTTCGGTGCCCATGAATAAAAGCTTTTTACCGGGGTGGGTGTACATATAGCCCAGCAGGGTTTTTAAATTGGCAAATTTTTGCCAATGGTCTCCAGGCATTTTGGACAGCAATGAGCCTTTGCCGTGCACCACTTCATCATGGGAAAGGGGCAAAATAAAATTTTCGGTATAGGCATATAGCATGGAGAAGGTCAGCTGGTTGTGATGGAAACGTCGGTGCACCGGATCTTTAGAGAAATAAAGCAAAGTATCGTGCATCCATCCCATATTCCATTTAAAGCCGAACCCCAGTCCATCAAGATAAACCGGAGCGGTTACCCCGCCCCAGTCCGTGGACTCTTCGGCGATGGTAAAACAACCGGGGAAAAGGCCATAAACTTTTTCATTTAAGGTTTTCAGAAAAGCAATGGCCTCCAGGTTCTCCCGGCCACCATACTGGTTGGGAATCCATTCCCCTTCTTTACGGCTGTAATCCAGGTAAATCATAGAGGCCACGGCATCCACGCGAAGGCCGTCAATATGATATTGATCCAACCAGAAAAGGGCATTGGCCAGAAGGAAATTCCGGACCTCGTTTCTGCTGAAATTAAAAATCAGGGTGCCCCAGTCCTGGTGCTCTCCTTTTTTGGGATCGGCGTGTTCATAGAGGGCCGTACCGTCAAACCAGCGCAGGCTGTAATCATCCTTGGGGAAATGGGCCGGCACCCAGTCCAGGATGACCCCAATCCCGGCCTGGTGACAGGCATCCACTAAATAACGAAAATCGTCCGGAGTCCCGAAACGACTGGTTGGGGTATAATAACCGGTAACCTGATATCCCCAGGAGCCTTCAAAAGGATGTTCGGCCACAGGCAAAAGTTCCAGGTGGGTAAATCCAAATCGCTTGATCTCGTCAATCAAATATGGAGCCATCTCCCGGTAGGTCAAAGGGCGGTTTCCTTCTTCCGGAACCCGGTGGAATGAACCAAGATGGCATTCATAGACAGCCATAGGAGAACTTCGGTGGTCGATGCCGGGGCGTTTTTTCATCCACTGTTCGTCACCCCATTGGTACCTGGAAAGGTCCCATATCCGGGCACACATGGCCGGGGGAAGTTCCATGGAAAAGGCCAGGGGATCGGTCTTGATCCTGAGATGTCCTTCCTGTATCTTGATCTCAAACTTGTACAAAAGTCCCGGCTTCAGCCCGGGCACGAAGAGTTCCCAAATCCCGGAACTGCCCATGACCCTCATAGGAAAAAGGCGGCCGTCCCAGCGGTTGAAATCCCCAAGGAGGCTGACCCGTTTGGCGTTGGGGGCCCAGAGGGTAAAGGAAACCCCGGATACCCCGTCAATGGTCCGCAAATGAGCGCCGAGGGTTTCATATAGTCGGAGGTGTGTGCCTTCATTGAATAGATGGAGATCCATGTCTCCTAAAGTGGGAGGAAAACGGTAAGGGTCTTCCGTTTCCCAGAGGTTTCCATCGGGAAAGTAAAAACGGAAACAATAAGGAAACGGCCAGGTCAGATCCTTTAAATCGGCTTCAAAAATACCCCCGGGGTGAATACGGGTCAGGTCAATCGACCGGCCTTCCATTAAAAGGGAAACGTTCAAGGCATCGGGATGAAAAGCTCGGATGATCACCCCTTTATTTTTCCCTTCTTGATAGGGATGCCCTCCTAAAATCCGATGGGGATCAAACTGTTCTCCTTTGGCCAGGGCATCCAGTTGTTCTCTCATCCCGCCTCCCAGGTGATGACTTCGGATGGGAGGTCGATTTCCCGGGCAAAGGCCTGATACAGGTCCCGATACTCAGGTTTGTTTTGGGGAAGATCTTTACAGGCGTCCAGAAAACTATTTTGAACATTCCACAGATTGAGAGGAACGTCAAAGAGACGGCAGAGATGGATCATCTTTTGGATAGCCGTGAAGAGCCGTCCCGGGTCGAGATATAACCTTAATTGTCTTATTTCTTTTTCGATCCTTCTCTCGATTCGTCCTTGAACTTGTCCTTTGGGCAAGGGATACCCCAGTTCCTGAGATCGCTCAAAAAATTCCTGTAATCCTTCCGATTGCTCCCCGGGGGGGAAGGCTTCATCGATCCCCTTTTCCAAAGTCCGGTCCAGGATGAGGGTCAAGGCCGTCTGCATTGGATCAGGCAGGGCTACTCCCATTTCAATCAATTTAATCAGGGTCCCGGTATCTTCTTTGATCCATTCTTCAAGTAGATGGATGTGGGTTTCCATACGTTCCTGAAGAAGGAGATTGATCAGTCTTTCCCGCTCTTCTGAAAAAAGGTCTATTAAGTAAAAACGCCTTGGGTCAAAGGTTTCTTTAATCCAGTCATAAACATCACCCAGGGAGGCCGATTTATAGCGGTTAACGATGTCCCTTTTAAAGGTTTCGTATTCCTCGAGGGTTTGGTACGGTTTTAAATGGCACTGAAAATCCACTCCTCCAAAATGGAGGACGGCAAAGATCCTCTCCTGTTCTTCCAGGGTGATGGTCGAGGAAACCTTAAGACGGCCCACGGCCAGGTGGGAACCGTTTTGTGGTAGAATCAACTGATCTTGATTGCTCATTTGATAACAATGGATGCGATTTTTGGAATTCTTTTGATAAATGGACCCGATGGCGTAATGAGCCATTACCCGGGAAAGGTCAACCGTAAAAGGGCGGACCTTGACATCCCAGATTTTTTTCCCGTCCCCAAATTCTCTTTTGTTGCTGGGGGCTTTTTTAAGAAAACCGAGCAGGGGTTCTTCCAGATCCGATCCAAAATCCTTGGCTATCTGGATGGCCCGGCAGGCATATTTCAGAATCTGAGTGGTTTCCAGACCACTGATTTCATCAAAGAACCAGGCACAACTGGTAAACATGAGCAGACCACCCCGCTGCATCTCCAGGAGTTTTAGGGTTTGAACCCGGTCTTCCAAAGTTAAAGCCTGTTTATTGCCCTGTTCGGTGAAAAAACGTTCCAGGTTTTCCGGGGATCGGTCCAAAAGGACATCAATATAGGCATCCCTGGCTTCCCAAGGGTCTTTTAAGAAGTAAGCGGCCCGGTTTTCAAAGAGAAGGTCCAATTCTTTTTTTAAGCGGTCAAGCCCTTCCCGCAAAGGGCCCCGCCAGGATTGCCGGTTTTCCGGCCCGCCCACCCGGCAGCCGCAATCAGCCCGCCAACGTTCAATCCCGTGGGCGCAGCTCCAGGAGGTGTTTTCATGGATTTCCACTTCAAATCCGGGAGGGAACTGGGCCAAGAACCGGCCATAGTTAGTCAATTGAACGGCGGGGTCGTTGTCCAAAGAGTGAAGGGCATAAGCCAAGGCCATGTCTCCAAAGAGACGATGGTGGCCGTAGGATTCTCCATCCGTCGCCGCATGAACCAACTGGGGACCAGGATCTTGAGGATCAAAGCCGTTCAGCAGGCGTTGTAATAGAATCTCTCCGTTCTGTAAATAGTTTTCAAAGGCGATCCCATGGGCCAGCCCGCCGTCATAGAAAAAAAGGGCGATCTTTTGTCCGCCGGGAAGATTACACCAATAAGGCCGCCGAGGATTGATATTCCCATGAACCTCTGTCCATTGCTTCTGGCCTAGGGGACGAAAACGCTTGGCCTGATGGGGGGCCAGGATGGTGAACTTAATCCCTTCCCGGGTTAGAATTTCAAGGGTCTTCAGATTAACGGCCGTCTCCGGAATCCACATCCCCTCCGGTTCCCGATTAAATCTTTTCTGGAAGTCCCTCTTCCCCCAGCGGACCTGGGTCAGCAAGTCCCTGTCTCCGGCCAGGGGAAGGATGATATGATTATAGGCCTGGGCCAGGGCATTGCCGTGACCCTCTTGATCTTTCTGGGATTGACAGTCGGCCTGCTCGACCCCTTTAAGGGTGATCCGGGCCTTTTCCTCCATCCAAGACAGGAGGGTAGGCCCGAAATTAAAACTGATCTTTTGATAATTATTGCTGATCTGGGTTATTTGACCCTTTTCGTTTTGGATGCGAGAACGGCTGTTCGGGGCATAACATTCGGTCAGAATCCGTTCGTTCCAGTCATGATAAGGGGAAGCTGTTTCTTCTCTTTCAACAGCCTCCAACCAGGGATTCTCCCTGGGAGGCTGGTAAAAATGGCCGTGGATACAGATAAACCGGTTGGTTTTAGGGACGGGTGTCATGAGAGGGGCAACGGAAAAGGCTTGAGGGATGAAAGACGATGGACGAGAGAAGAAAGAAAACGGACAACTAAATAAAAATCAAAAATCAAAAATCTAAACTCGTCCTGCGCCCCTCGTCCCTCGTCCTTCACCATTTTTATTTGGTCTCGGAAGTTCCGCTGGAAGGAGTTGAGACACTGGGACTGGAGTCGCTGCTTTTTTCCGGAGTCTTGGTAGAACTCTCTGCTGGTTTATCCTTTTTCTCGGCCGGGGCCGAATCCCCCTTGCGGGCATAATCGGTAACATACCAGCCGCTGCCTTTGAGATGAAAGGCACTTTGTGAGATCATTTTTCTCAAGCGTCCCGAGCAGTGAGGGCATTCAGTCAATGGGGGATCGGAAAATTTTTGCATGGCTTCGGTAATCAGGTTACATTTTTGACATTCGTACTCATAGACCGGCATTTCTAAAACCTCCAAATACAGACTAACCTGTTTCGTTCGGGCAGCGATGGCCCCAATAAGAATCGAAAACAGGGTTTAAATTTATCCCTTTCAAGGATTTCAGGATTTCGTAGGTGGCCTGGTGGACCTTACCTTCCTCAACGGCCTTTTCTTCCTGACCGACATCAAAACGTTGCATAAATTTCCTAAACCGGATGACATGGACCAGTTCATGAGTTAAAATATAAACCATCAAGGGGAATAACTCTATCCCTTCTTTTCGGTCAACCACCTTGAGGATATTGTGATCCTGTAGGCAAATCCGGTAATAATCCCTCGGATAATTTATGGGAATCCGGTAGGGAAAAGGATAAATATAACGGGCGATCTGGGCTAACCCCTGGGAGGTGATTTCTTCTCTTCTCAGTTGGGCCAGATTGGAAATCTCAAAATCATATTTCTTCCAATTGCTGGTGGAAATATGGTAATGATTACAGGTAGAGTCTTCGGCAATCTCCAGGGCCTTATCCACCCAACAAATTTCTCCCGGAGCAAAATGCCTGTAGCCCATCATAGTTCCCTTTATCGATTAGGGTTCATGGAGCCAAGAGGTCCAGGATTCATGGGTAAGGCAAAATTTCTTATTGCCTGATCCCGGATTCCCTACTCCCTTTTTTCTTTGCCTTATTGTAATATATTAATTATTTTTATAAAGAAGTCAAGCCATTAAAGCAAAAAGGGTGAATGTTATGATAAAAAAACAACCAATTCCAAAACCTTATCTGGATCGTGTCCTTTGTCTCCTGAAAGAATTAAAAAAAAGATCCCTTTCCGGAATCCTTGTTTCTCAGCCGGAAAACCGGCGGTATCTGAGCGGATTCAAACCAAGCGACCCCCAACTTAATGAATCTTCCGGCTTTTTAATCATCGGCAAAGGTCTGGCCATTCTGGGCACCGACCCCCGATTTGAAGAAGAGGCCCAAAAACAGGCCAAAGGATATTATCCTTTTATTTACCGAAAGGGATTGGAGGCCTCCTGGCCGGAAGTCGGAATCTCTTTAAAGACTATGAAAAAATGGGCTTTTGAAGCTGATTCCTTGAGCTTTCACACCTTTCTAAGGTTTAAAAAATTGATCCGTTTCCAGGGGAATTCCATTCCTTTCCTACCCACTTACCAACTGATTGAAGAAATAAGGGCCCAGAAAGACCGCTCAGAAATAAAGACTATCCGCCGGTCCCTGTTTATCACCGAGGGGGTTTTTCAGGAGGTAATTAAGACATTGCGGCCAGGCAAAACCGAAAAAGAGATTGCCTGGCAACTTAAACAGCTGATCCATCAAAAAGGAGGAGATGGCCTGGCCTTTGACCCGATCGTGGCCTCAGGGCCCAATGCCGCTCTGCCCCATGCCGAACCTTCGGATAGAGAGATCCAAAAGGGTGAACCGGTCTTGTTCGACTTTGGCAGCAAATGGAAAGGTTATTGTTCCGATCTTTCCCGGACCGTTTTTCTGGGGCGCCCCACCGACCGTTTTAAAGAGGTGTATTCCCTGGTCCGGAAGGCCCAAGTCCAGGCAGAAAAAGGGATACGAGCCGGACTGACCACCACCGCAGCCGATGCCCTGGCCCGATCAGTTATTGAAAAAGGGGGCTATGGGGAATATTTTAAACATTCTCTGGGCCATGGCGTGGGGTTGGCCACCCATGAACTGCCCAGCCTTAGTCCGAGCAAGGCCGATCTTTTGAAGTCGGGGATGGTGGTCACTGTTGAGCCCGGTATCTATCTGCCGGGCTGGGGTGGGGTCCGGTTGGAAAATATGGCGGTGATTCAGGAAAAAAATGCTAAGGTATTGAATAAAGATCAGAGCTTCTACAATTTTTAAATGATCTCAAAATTGAAAATTCAAAGTTAAAATTAAAAAAATGCAATTACTTTCAGCTTTGAGCCTTGAGCTTTAACACAAGGAGTATACCCATGTTGTTTGAAAATGGGGCCGGGGAAGAGGCCCTGGCCTATCGGAGAAAATATCGCGGGGTCATTGGAATCACTTCTAAAATCCCGATTAAGGATGTCAGCATCTTAAGTTTGGTCTATACCCCCGGAGTGGCGGAACCTTGTTTAGAGATTGCCCGGGACTCGGCCCAATCTTTTTCTCTGTCCTGCCGGGGCAATTTTGTAGGTATCCTGACCGACGGATCTGGTTTGTTCCGCTTGGGTCATGCCGGGCCGGAAGCGGCTTTGCCGGTTATGGAAGGCAAGGCGGTTATTTTCAAAACTTTTGCCGGAGTGGATGCCATTCCCATCTGCCTCCGGACCCAGGACCCTTATCAATTTATCGACACAGCCCTGGCCCTGACCTCGACCTTCGGGGCCTTTTGCCTGGAGGATATTGCCAGTCCCCATAGTTTTACCATCACCGATCACCTTGAACGGGGGGCCAACATTCCGGTTTTTAATAATCACGGCCTGGGAGTCGCTATCCCCGTCTTATCGGCCCTGATCAATTCCATGAAGATCGTCGGTAAAGACCTGCTTCAGGCCAGGGTGGTTATTAATGGTGCCGGCATGGCCGGACTGGTCAGCGCCGACCTTTTGGTTAAGGCCGGAATAAAACAGGTCATTGTCTGTGACCGGGACGGAGCTCTATATAAATACCGACCCAGGGGAATGAGCTGGGCCAAATGGGAGATCGTCAAAAAAACCAATCCGGATAACTTTACCGGGACCTTAGGGGAGGCCTTAAAAGGTGCGGATATCTTTATCGGCCTTTCCGTGGGGGGTGCCTTGAAACCGGAGATGGTCCGCTCCATGACCAAGGATCCGGTTATCCTGGCCTTATCCACACCAACCCCGGAGATCATGCCGGAAGAGGCCCGACAAGCCGGGGCCAGGGTCATGGTCTTTAATCGAGCCGATTTTCCCAATCAATCGGATGTGGCCATGATCTTTCCCGGGTTTTTCAGGGGGATCTTAGACAGCCGGGCTACCAATATCAATGACACCATGGCCCTAGCCGCGGCCCAGGCTCTGGCCGATTGCGTCACTTCGGAGGAATTATCCCCTGACCACATTATGCCCAAAATTTTTGATTTCCGTACGGCCCCTCGGATAGCCGAGGCCGTGGCCCGGGCGGCCATCCAGACTGGAGAGGCCAAGGGAGATGCCGACCCCATCCAGATTGCCGAGAAGACCCGGCAGTATGTCTATGAGGGCCATTGGCCGGTTCCCCCTCCCTCGGGTAAAAAAGGATCTCTAAAAGAAGAATCTCTGGAACTGCATCGGCGGTACCAGGGGGTACTTCAGATTAAAAGTAAAATTGCTATCCGGGATAATTATATTTTAGGCCAGTTTTATCTCCCACCTTTAGCCGAGAGGCCGGCCCGGATGATCCGGGAAAATCCCGAGTTGGCTTATGAATTGACGGGTAAAGGGAATTTAGTGGCTATTGTAACCGACGGTAGTGCCGTCTTGGGTCTGGGAAATATCGGAGCCCGGGCGGCCATGCCGGTCATGGAAGGCAAGGCCATCCTGTTTCAAACCTTTGGCGGGGTGGAGGCCTTTCCCATTTGTCTGGCAACCCAGGTGGCCGATGAAATTGTTGAAATCGTCAAAAGGATGGAGGCCACTTTCGGCGGTATCAATTTGGAGGATATCTCGGCCCCTCGATGTTTTTACATTGAAAAACGGCTGAAGGAAGAGATGAACATCCCGGTCTTTCATGATGACCAACATGGGACGGCCATTGTAGTCACTGCGGCTTTAATCAATGCCATGAAGATCTCCAATCGAAAACTGGAGGACCTACAGATCGTAATTAACGGGGCCGGGGCCGCGGCCATCGCCGTCAGCAGACTCCTTTTAGAAATGGGGGTCAGACAGATCATTCTTTGTGACACTCTGGGAGCCATTTATTTGGGTCGAACTGAGGGCATGAACTGGATCAAAGATGAAATGGCCGAACAGACTAATCCCGAGAAGAAAAAAGGGGAGTTGTCCCAGGTAATCCGCGGGGCGGATGCCTTTGTCGGACTTTCAGTAGCCGGTGCTTTAACCCAGGACATGGTCCGTTCCATGATTAAGAATCCGATCATCTTAGCCCTGGCCAACCCCACTCCGGAGATCCTTCCGGATCAGGCCAAAGAGGCCGGGGCTCTAATCGTAGCCACCGGCCGGTCTGATTTTCCCAACCAGGTTAATAATTCCCTGGTCTTTCCCGGGGTTTTCCGGGGGGCGTTGGATGTGCGGGCCAGGGTGATCAACGAACCCATGAAAATCGCCGCTGCTCAGGCTATTGCCGGTATGATCCTGGATAAGGAACTGGAGCCGGATTACATTATTCCCAGGGGTATGGATTTCCGCGTCCCGCCGGTGGTGGCTAAAGCGGTGGCCCAAAGCGCCATCGAAAGCGGGGTGGCCAAAATCGAAATGGATCCGGAACTCATTGCCCAGCAGACCCGGACTATGATTTACGAAGGGGAACTGGGATACTTCAAAAGGGAGGAAATTGACCTGGAAAGTGCGCAATGAAAAAAATCAGATAATAGTCAATAATCTAAGGGCAGGGGGCATAGGCTATAGGGTACAAAATTTTTTGATCCTCGTATTGCCTCGTGCCTCTTGCCTGTTTTTTAACCCTTGAAATACAAGTGAGGTGACGGATATGGTCGATAGTTGTCCGGGGGAAAATTTTCTGGAAGGGATAAATACCCCTTCGACTGGTGAAACGATAAACGAGGAGGTTATCCGGAAAAAGGTTTTTTCCCTGTTACTGGGGGAGAAAGGCTACCGGTTTGAAGATATAGAAGAGGAAGTGCCCTTTGAGCTCACCACAGAACGGGAAATTTTCCAGCTCAAAGTCTCTTTGATAATCCGATTAAACAATCGCCGCCTGATTTTGATTAAGTGCGGGACCGGCTCTATTCTGGCCCGGGAACGGGCCGCCCTGGCCCTGGCCCGGCTTTTCTCCAAATGCCAGATCCCGATAACCGTGGTCACTAATGGAGTGGAGGCGACACTCCTCAACACCCTAACTGGGGAAACCCTGGATTCCGGCCCGGACGTCATTCCGGATAAAACCCGTCTCCTATCCCAATTGGCGGATTTGAAATTTCTCCCCTTGCCTGAAAGGCGTATAAAACTGGAAAAGCAAATCCTGGCGGCTTTTGAAGGGCTGGGGCTCCATGGGGAATGTGGGTGAGGAGAAAAACCGTTGAGCGTTCGGTGTTCGGCGTTCGGCGAAATCGATAATCATGACCAACAGGCCCAACTAGGGTTGCTCGCAGGAGGTTAGTGATCCTTAGTTCTTAACGATTCCACTCGACAAGTTGCGCAGTTTGTCGACGAACGACGAACGGTTTTACTATTTTCCTATATATCCCGCCCGATTCTGGATAAGGCTATTGATTTCGGCCCGGTGGGCAATTAAAAAATCCAGGATTTGTTTTGAACGGAAGATAAGGGCATTCATGTCCTGGCCCTTGATTTCTTCAGTCTTAAAGAGTTGTTGATTTTGATACAGGAAAGAAACGATGGCATCTTCGGCATCCAGTTTCACCTGAAAGCGATTCTTTAAAAAATCCAGCCAATGGCCGAACTCCTGGGTATGGTCCAGATGCTCGATCGGGATTCCGGTTTCCAGGCTCATTTGCTGATAGGTTCCAGGCTGCTGTTTTGATCCTTTTAGATAGTCCAGTATATGGGCTATTTGATGGATGAAGGTGGAATCCTGTATTTTAGGGGTAATAGCCAAATAGAGATGATTTGGGTCCACTTCTTTGGTTTTGTGGACATTGACCATGATTCCGGCACTTTCTGCCAGGGACAGCACCGGGATATCCTGACCGGAGAATCCCAAGTTTCGATAGGCCTCCAAGTCAATGCATTTTACCTTATGAATACCATCCAGAGGTCCCTCTTGAATTAAAGCCTCGATTATTTCTTTAGAACGGCCATAATGAACTTCGGGGAGCCGGCAGATCTGTTCTCCCGCTTCTTGATGTAACGGTTCGTTTTTACGAAGGAAAAGCTCCCCTTCTCGTCCAAGATGGCACTTTTTAAACTTCTTTCCGCTCCCGCAGGGGCAGGGGTCATTGCGGCCCGCCTTGATCATATGGATAGCTCCTCTAAATTAATCCTCAATAATATCGGCCTTTAAGGCATCATAGGACCAAACCGGAACCGGGCCTTCCTCTCCGTTGCTTGGATTATACCGGTGCCGGTAGGAGGCATTAGACTTCATGGTCTTCAGGGTCCAATCCCAGCCGCGGACAAAATAGGGGCATTCATCATTAAAACAGACATATTGAAATTCCGTTCCCCAGGTGGAGGCCGCGGGGGTCTTCCATTTTTTCATTTTTTGCCCACAGTGGGGGCAGATGGTTTTTTTTTCATCCATATTGAGGCATTCCTTCCATAGATCTTTAATAGCCTGATAAACAAGTAAAAATGAATATTCAGTGTCAAGGGGCCGAGGGGTCCTCTTTTCAGGAGTTGTCCAAAAGGTGATCCCTTGCTCAGACAGGGGCCCGCTTTTACGAAACCAGCACAACTTGGTTTTTTAAGATAAGAGGATTTATTATTTTTGTCAAGGACGGAGCCTTCTTAGTCCCTGAATTGAATCCTTTAGGCTTGACAAAGTCTCCAAGGGTAATTAAATTTAGGTTAAATTTTTTAACCCAAACTTTTAGAAATAACTTAGCTATATGACTATAATCCTGAATCAGAGAGATCGGTCCATTTTAAATGCCATAGTCAGAGATTATATTGAAACGGCTGAACCGGTCGGGTCACGGGCAATATCCAAAAGAAGCGATATTCACCTGAGTCCGGCCACCATTAGAAATATCATGTCCGATCTGGAAGATATCGGATTGATCACCCAGCCGCATGTTTCGGCCGGAAGGGTGCCGACTGAGACCGGATTGCGATTTTATGTCAACTCTATCCTGGAACTGCGTCCCTTGGCCGAATCGGAAAAGCGTCGGATTCAGAATTACTTAAAGGAGAGCGGTCAGGAAGTAGAAGAATTGTTAAAAACCACTTCCAAGATGCTGGCCGTGGTCACTGAACAGGCGGCGATCGTCTCCAGACCCAAGTCTTCGGCCACGGTTTTTAAACACATAGAATTCATAAGGCTTAGGGATAATTTAGTTTTAATGGTCCTGGTTACTGAAGCCGGACTGGTTCAGAATAAGATCATCGAAATCGAGGACAAGCTTTCTCAACCTGAATTGGACCGGTTAACCCAGTATCTCAATGAATTGCTCAGCAATCTGACCCTCGATCAGCTCAAACAGAAGGTCCTGGAGGAAATGAAGAAAGACAAGGACAACTTTGACGCCTTGTTGACCAAGGCCCTGGAAATTTCCAACCAGGCCTTTCAGGAGGAATCCGAGGGAGAGGTTTATATCGAAGGTCGTACCAATCTGATGCAGTATCCGGAGTTCAGTCAAATTGAAATCTTACGGAATCTGTTCAAGGCGTTTGAAGAAAAAAGTATGATAATCCGGCTGTTGGAAAAAAGTATTAATGCCATCGGGATTCAGATCTTTATCGGTTCGGAAACCCAGATCAATGAAATGGAAGGGTGCAGCGTCATTACCGCTGCGTATACCAAAGGGGAATATCCCATCGGAACCCTGGGGGTGATCGGACCGACCCGGATGAATTATAATCGGGTCATTCCCATTGTGGATTACACGGCCAAGGTTGTCAGTAGGATCCTGGAAAAGAAAATTTGATTCTTTGGGGTTAACTCGAATAAAGAGTCAATAATTTTTTGCCGCAGTTACTCACGGTCTATAAAGGGGATCGAAGTGTTTCAGCGGCTTAAAAGTTAAAATATAGAAGTAAAGAGAGGCAAACCAGTTGACCAAGATCAAGGTAACGGAAGAACCCTCCCAGACCAAATCATCGGATTTGGTCGAGGAGAATAAAGAAGGGTCTGAAAAAGAAAAAAAGCCGGACTTAGAGACCCAACTCCAGGAAAAAGAAAAAGAGTCCAAGGATAATTACGACCGTTTTCTTCGCCTTTCAGCCGAATTGGAAAATTTTAAAAAGAGGGCGGAAAAAGAAAAAAGTGAAACTTATAAATTTGCCAATGAAAATATATTGAAAGACTTGCTGCCGGTGCTGGACAATCTGGAACGGGCACTGGAGCACGGACGGGAAACCGGGAACCTCAAGGCCCTTCTCGAGGGAGTCGAATTGACCCATAAGGCGCTTTGGGCGGTCATGGAAAAATACGGAATAACCCGGATCGAGGCCATGGGGGAAGATTTCGACCCCAACCATCATGAAGCGGTCATGGTTCAGGAGGATGCTCAAAAGCCGCCCGGTCAGGTCATCTCTCAGTTGCAAATCGGGTACCGGTTACATAACCGCCTGGTTCGTCCGGCCATGGTCGTGGTTTCCAAAAAACCGGAACTGAACCCGGATGAAGATCCTGAAGCCTGATCTTAAAAAAAGGCGTCGGTGTTAACCGGGCTGAAAAAATAAAATATACAGGTTGATCAAGAATGTCTCCCTCCTAAAGCGGGACAGTCGAGCGTTTTTGATCACCCTGTTTAACCTGTTGATATAATCAAAGGAGGATAAGATGAGTAAAATTATTGGAATTGATTTAGGGACCACCAATTCGTGCGTGGCCATCATGGAGGGTGGAGACCCCAAGGTAATTGCGAACGTGGAAGGGAGCCGCACAACCCCTTCGGTGGTTTCCGTCACAGATAACAACGAACGGCTGGTCGGTCAGGTGGCCAAACGGCAGGCTATTACCAACCCGACCAACACGGTTTATGCCGTCAAGCGGCTGATCGGCCGGAAATATGATTCAAAAGAGGTTCAGGGGGATATCCATATACTTCCTTACAAGATCGTCAAGGCATCCAACGGCGATGCCCATATTGAGATCCAGGGCAAAGAATACAGCCCGGCTGAGATCTCATCCATGATCCTGACCAAGATGAAGCAAACCGCCGAAGAGTATCTGGGCGAAAAGGTAACGGATGCCGTAATCACCGTACCGGCTTATTTTAATGACAGCCAGCGTCAGGCCACCAAGGACGCCGGACGTATCGCCGGGTTGAATGTCCAGCGGATCATCAATGAACCGACGGCGGCCGCCCTGGCTTACGGCCTGGATAAAAAGAAGGACGAGAAGATCGCCGTCTTCGATCTCGGCGGCGGGACCTTTGATATCTCCATTCTCGAGATCGGCGAGGGGGTTTTTGAAGTCAAATCCACCAATGGGGATACCCACCTGGGCGGGGAGGATTTCGATTTGCGGGTCATTGATTATCTGGCGGCGGAGTTCCGAAAAGATCAGGGTATTGATTTACGGAGCGACAAAATGGCCCTTCAGCGCCTGAAAGAGGCGGCGGAAAAGGCCAAGATGGAACTGTCCACCGCCATGGAAACGGATATCAATCTTCCTTTTATCACCGCCGATGCCAGCGGCCCCAAACATCTGAACATCAAACTTTCCCGGGCCAAGCTGGAAATGCTGGTGGAGGACCTGGTTGAAAAAGTGGCCCCTCCCTGCCGGACGGCCCTGAAGGATGCGGGGCTTAACGCCGACCAGATCCAGGAAGTCATCCTGGTTGGCGGTATGACCCGGATGCCCAAGGTCCAGCAGAAGGTCAAGGAACTCTTTGGACGTGAACCGCACAAGGGCGTGAATCCCGACGAGGTAGTGGCCATTGGGGCCGGTATCCAGGCCGGGGTCTTGAAAGGGGACGTGAAAGACGTCCTGCTTTTAGACGTGACCCCGTTGTCTCTGGGTATCGAGACCCTGGGCGGTGTTCATACCAAACTGATTGAGAAGAACACCACCATTCCGACCCGGAAAAGCCAGACCTTTTCCACGGCCGCGGACAACCAGCCGGCTGTTTCCATCCATGTCCTTCAGGGCGAACGGGAAATGGCGGCCGACAACAAGACCCTGGGGCGTTTTGAATTGACCGGTATCCCACCGGCCCCAAGGGGACTGCCTCAGATTGAGGTTACCTTTGATATCGACGCCAACGGGATCGTCCATGTGTCGGCCAAGGACCTGGGAACCGGCAAGGAACAGTCCATCAAGATCACGGCCTCCAGCGGACTGAGCGAAGAGGAAATCAAGCGCCTGGTCAAAGATGCCGAGATGCATTCCGAAGAGGACAAAAAGAAAAAGGAACTGGCCGAGGCCCGGAACCATGCCGATACCCTGATCTATTCAACGGAAAAAACCGTCAAGGATCTGGGAGACAAGGTGGAGAGTTCCCTGAAATCGGATATCGATTCAGCGATCGAGCGGTTGAAGAAGGCTATGGAAAGCAGCGATGCGGATGAAATCAAGCGGCTGTCGGATGAGCTGACCCAGACCTCTCATAAACTGGCCGAAAAGATGTATTCCCAGGCCAGTCAGCAGGGGCCGGGGGCCGGGCCGGAGGCCGAAGCCGGTCCTTCAGGCGGAAAGAAGCCCGATGAAGACGTGGTCGATGCCGACTTTGAAGAAGTGAAATAAATATCCTTATATTAACCAGTTAACCCCCCTGTTCCTTATGGTAATTGAGGGACAGGGGTTTTTTTTGCCCAGGAGGGATTGATTTATTGCAGTAATTGGAGGAGATTACATTGAGGATTATTTCCCAAGCCTTTTCAAGGCGTCCGAAGCCGAGGCGGCTCGAATCCCTTTTCGGGTATCCTTGTTTACCTTTTGTTCTTTTTGTTCCCATGCGGGAGGAAGATTTTCTCCAGGGAGGTCCGACAGGTCCGGGTATTTACGAACGGTACGAACGGGATAAAGAATGGTTTGTTCCCCCTCGATAACATACTCAAACAAAGGCTCTTTTCGAAAAGCAGGGGGCAGGGTAACCCTGCCTCGATTGTCGGTTTTTAAGAGATTGATTTCGGACATAAGTTGTTCTCCTGGAAAAAATGATTGACAGTATGATAATCCCATTGGTTATAAATTTCAATAATGGGAAATGTAACATTTTATCCTTGGGCAAAGTTTTAAGGGTCTTTAAAAAATTTGAATTATTTGGTCTTTTCGCCCTTTGGTTTGTTCGCCGAACTCCGAACTCATTACTCCGAACTCTCTTTTTTTGACCCCCTTTGAGCTTTGAGCCTTGAGCTTTGAGCCTTTTTCTTATTCCGCCGAATGACGAACGTCCTTTTCTTTTTCCTTGACTTCTCCCCTTTTTCTCTTTATCTATTTATTATTATCCAATATTTTAGGGTACATTCCTTTTCAATAGTCCTTTCACCCATATTTGTGAAGTTAACATTTCCTTGCTTTTTGAAGTAAGTATCCCGGTCAAACGGCCGGTTGAAGTGAAAGCTGAACAGATAATTCTTTTTTAACAGGTAAATATCCAGCCCTCATTTTTATACCAAGAAGTGAACTTAAAAGAAAAGATGGTAGAAAAAGTTAAGAGCAGACTTGCCCCCTTTTTATAAAGGACGAAGATTGATGGGTGATCTAGATAAGAAAAGAGTGACATTCCTACATATTTCAGATTTTCATTTCAAAACAGATCATGAAACGGCCTTTGATCAAAATATTGTTCTAAAATCCTTAATCCAAGAAATTAAAAAAATATGTGATGACAAGGAATGGCGACCCGAATTAGTGCTATGTACTGGAGATATGGCATTTTCTGGAAATTTTAAAGAATACCTTAAAGCTATTGACTTTTTAAATGAGCTTGCAAAAACTACTCTTTTGTCTCCCCAAAGATTCTTTATAATACCCGGGAACCATGATATTGATCTATCTACAACAATTGACGCACACAAAAAATTGGGAGAATGCATCGACAAATTAAGTTTTAGCGAAATAGACAAGATTCTCTCTGAACCTGATATCAACAAGATGTTATATATATCGAATAAAATTTTTAGTACAGAAGATGCATATAAAGCTATCAAAGAGAAGTTCACAAATTATTTAGAGTTCTTGCGTCTTTTTGGCCACCGAACTTACAAAGATTCCTTTTATTTTTCAGATATATATCTATCTGAATCAGGATTGGCAATCGGGGTAGTAGGCTTAAACTCAGCATTTATGTCAGAAGGAAAAGGGGCCAGTGAATATGGGCATATGCTTTTGGGAATTCGGCCTTTATTAAAAGTTTTTGAACAATTAGAAAATCAAGCCAGCGAAAAGAATCGGGCGCTCGATTTAACTGTTGCCTTATGTCACCATCCATTTGAGTGGCTGTATGAAGCCGAAAGAACTGTGGTCAACCAGATAGTTCCAAAAAAAACAAATATCCTCCTTGAAGGCCACCAGAACAACCCACAGCATTACTTTTACTCCATTTCCCCGTCTGAAAAGACTTTAATCTTACAAGAGGGTCCGGCCTATGATGGATCTCATTGGCCAAATCGCATTCAATTTACTAGGTATACTAAAAGTGAATCAAAAAAAGAGGTGGAAATAAGATCCGTTGTTTTTGATCCAAGAAATATAAAATGGGTGGAAGATACTTCAACTTTTACGTCTAATGGCAGTAAAGAAGGTTATGGATATTTTTCGTTATGGGAAAGACCCGTACCACAAATTCCAGAAATTCATATTTCACATTGGAATGAATTTTATGCAGCTTGTAATAAATTTGAACATGGTCGGTCTTATATCCTTATCATAGGCGGCATAACCACATCTGCAGAAATAAAATTCCTCGGTCGAGTGGATTGGGAGTTAGTCATAGATTTTGACCCTGCTACTCAAACCAAAGGAACTTATTCAAAAGTCAGCGAAGAGTTATCCCAAGTAAGGTCATTGCATTTATTAACGCTGGATGACAGCGTGTCGTTTCACCCAGAAATAGGGACATATTGGTTTGGCGTTCGAGGATTAGAAGATCGCCCGACTACTCTTGTTGATGATTCCTGGCGATCATGGAACCGTCGGTATTCGCAACTTCTACGAACTACATTAGAGCGATTTGGGGCTTCGCTCGGACGGAGGCCCGTGACGGTTGTTTTAATGTGGCATAATATGGAATACATTCGCACAGTTTGTGAGGCGACTGATACTATTTTTGGCAATACTGTAAATTTCGTTTTTGCCACCACATATACAAGACAAATCTCAAATTTATCTGAGACATTTTCAGGATCTCTGATTCCAATTAGTATGCCTGACATTTGTAGAGGTTTTGAAGCAATGCTTCATCCCAGGATCTCTTCTCCGCAACGATTTGAATTCCCTTCATTCTCAGAGGGGAAGGTTTGTATGTCCTTCGACAAAGTGCTCTGGCTCCAAGAAGAGATGGAACTTATTCATTTGGGAGTTGGCGTTTCCCCTACAGACGGATCATTACCTGGTCGGGACTTTTACCGGGGTCGTATTATATCCTGGTTTGAATTAATGATGCATTTTGATGTCCAGAGAGATCAGATATCTAATATTAAGCAAGCTGTTGAACGTGATCTCAAAGAAAGATCAACAAGGCGTATTAATTTATACCATTGGCCTGGTGCTGGGGGGACGACAGTTGCTCGCCGTGTTGGTTGGGATATTCACGAAACGTATCCAACGGTAATTCTTAATCAATTCACAGGGGAGGAAACTGTTAGTCGCTTAAGAGCGCTCTATGATTTAACGCAACTTCCTTTGTTTGTTATACTAGAAGCTGCGAATATCTCGGATACAGATCTAGAATCGCTTTATGGTGATATCCTTGCTCGACCGTTTCCTGTTGTATTCCTAAATGTAAGGCGAGTCTTTGAAAGAAAAATAAGGGAATCTGAACGAGTTTTCTTTCTAGATTCAACCCTTACAATAAATGAAGCCACTCGTTTTTTTGAGGCCTATTCCCACGAAGTTCCTGAGAAAAAAATATTATTAAACACAATCGCAAAATCAGCAACACCTTCTCTTAGAAACCCATTCTATTTTGGCCTTGTAGCATTTGAAAAAGAATTTATATCTTTAGAAGAATATGTTCAACAACGCATAAAACAGGCAACATCATTGCAATTAAAATTACTTTTATTTATTTCCCTTGTATATCATTACACTCAAAAATCTTTATCCCTCCAGTTGTTTCATCAACTTCTGGGAATTTTATCTAATTCTGTGGTTTTGTTCAATAATGTATTTTCCGAACCTCTTGCCGAGTTACTTATAAGCGAAAATGAAAATGTTTGCCGCCCAATACATGAATTAGTTGCGGTGGAAATTATGCAAACTATTTTGGCAGGGGAAGTTACTGATAAACGTGTCTGGGTACAAAATCTTTCACTTTGGAGCAAGGATTTTGCATTTTTATGTTCGAACACAGATCGATTACTTAGTGATGAAATCAGAGAATTGCTAAAAAGACTTTTTATTTATCGAGAGCAACTAGAAATCTCAGGAACAGATGTTTCTCTTCGCCAGAGATATGCTGAACTTATTGAAGATATTCCAAGCGCCGAAGGCAGATTAGAGGTGCTAAAGTATCTAACTGAATTATTTCCTGAAGAATCTCATTTTTGGGCACATTATGGTAGATTCTTAATGATGGAAATGGGAGATATTCAATCTGCACTAATTTCAATTAAGAAAGCTATAGATATTAACGATAAAGATTTTATATTTTATCATATTAAAGGTATGATAATAGGCCGTATGGCCATTAATAAAATGGAAAGCTTTATAAAAGAAGATATCGGATCAAAAGAACAACTTAAAGAAATTCAAAACCTTGTAAAAGAGGCTGGTGAGCAATTTAAAATGTCAACGTTTCTTTCTTCATCAGAAAGAGAACATGGATATGTATCACACATAAAACTTTTACTACGAACTGTAGACTTCGGATTTAGGATTTCTGGTTTTAAATTGAGAGAAGAATTTCTTTCTTCCCCTAATTCGGGTTGGTACCGTGATTTACTAGATATAAGCGCGATTTTATTACAGGAAGTTGAAAGTGCTCGTGAAGGTGAATCTTCAAGTTTATTTGTTTCAGCATGTGAATCACAATTGTTTGAACAGTATGGTGATTTTACTCAGGCTTTAAAAAATTGGACTTCTTTGCTTTCTCAAAAAGGCGTATATCAACCACCAATACGGCGTCATATAATGTATACTTATTTGGCAAAAGCAGGTCGGACATGGTACAATCTTTCAAAAACTGAAATCGATGAAATACTCGATCTTATGGAAGCTAATCTCCGCGAGGAACCAGGGAATGAAATTAATATTAGAAATTGGTTTAATGCGGCAAGACGTTCTGACAGATATAGTATTGATGCAGCGATTGAACGACTAAGCTATTGGCACATAAATAGTAAATCAACAGAGGCACTTTTTTATCTTTATATTTTGTATGCAATACAAGCAATAGAAAATTCAGCTATGGCAATTAATAAGGCAAGAGATTTAATTTATGAATGTTCTTTAGAAGCAAAAAATAAAAAGCTAAGAATTCGCACAACCAGTATTGAATGGCTAGGAAAACTTGAAGGATTAAAACGTTTAATTAATTATAGACAACTTGATAATTGGGAAGAGGAATTTAAAAGTGGTTCAATACTTGAGCTTGTTTCGGGACGGATAGCCAAGATAAATAGTCCTACAACAGGTGATATTGAATTAACTTGTGGTCTAAGGGCCTTTTTTGTTCCCAGCAAAGGGTTAGATAAAATATATTATAAAGGAAATGATGAAAACAAACAGGTACAAATGTATATTGCATTCAGTTACGATGGCCTTAGAGCTTGGTCTGTAAGAGACTCCAAGTTGTATCAGTAAGACTCTCTCTGATATTCCCCTAAGAAAAAAGGAGGCACCCATTAAAAGGCCACTGTCAAGAGAAAAAGATTCCCCGTTTGCAAGAAAGAGCATTTTTTTCTTGCAGTGTATGGACCTAATAGAACTGCCCCCAGGTTCTCAACGTCATTACCCTTGCTGAAATTTCTCCGGTTAATGTGTCAGTATTGTCTTCACTGCACCAGAAAAAGGGGTCTGCTCTTGACTCTTAGTGGAATAATTAAGGAGTTAAGGATTCAAGTAAAAGGCGTTGAGGTTAAAACCCTTGAATCCTCGCCCCCTCTTTTTTGTATCAAATTGCCAATACAAATTGCCAATAAAGGGGTCAAGTCTCCGGTTGACTTATAAATGTGATTCTGGTATTAAAGTAATTATGAGCAGACCATTAAGGATAGAATATGAGGGGGCCTGGTATCATGTGATGAACCGGGGGAGGCGATCGGATAGGATTTTTGAAGACCGAAGCGATTATCGGTTGTTCATTGACCTAATGGAGGAAATAACCCGGTTTTGGGATGCCCGAATAAGCGCTTTTAGCCTTATGCCCAATCACTATCATATGATCCTCCAGACCCCTCGAGGAAATATTTCCCGATGCTTGCGGCATCTTGATGGGGTATATACCCAACGATTTAATCGGGCTCATCGTTTGGACGGGCCGTTATTTCGAGGTAGATTTAAGTCTATTTTGATTGATGCCGACAGTTATCTGTTACAACTGGTTAGGTATATACATAAGAATCCAATAAAAGCCGGCATGGTCAATGATCTGGACCAATACCCGTGGAGCAGTCATAAAGGTTATTTGTCCAAAACAAGGGAATGGGACTGGCTCCATAAAGATTTTGTTTTATCAATATTAACGGGAGAGAAAGAGAATCGGGTAAAAGCCTACCGACGGTTTATGAAAGAGAAGGATTCGGAAGAAATTGAGCAATTATTCAAGCGGAAGAAGTGGCCGGTAATTCTTGGGGATGAAGAGTTTGCAGGCTGGTTGCGGAGGAGATTTTTTGAACAAAAGCGACACCCTCAAATTCCCGAGTCCGCAGAACTGGCCCCGGAGCTTGAGGTAATCAAGAAAAAGGTTTGCAATTATTACCGAGTGGATGAGTCAGAATTGATGAAATCCAGGCGGGGACGGTTTAACGAACCCAGAAATATGGCGATCTATCTTGTCAGAAGGCTAAGAAAAGATGGTTTAAGAACCATTGGTTCCGAATTCGGTCTTAGCGGGTACAGTTCGGCCAGCACTATTCTACAGGGGCTTGAGAAGCAGTTTCTGAAAAATCGAAGGATGCAAAAGCGGTATGAGACTTTAAGGAAAGCTTTGATAATAGGTCAAACGGAGACTTGACCCCTTTTTTCATATTTCGTGAAGCTCGCCCATGCGGGCAGGAGGGTTAACTATGAGAGTCGTCAAAATCCATGAAGTAAAGAAAGAATCGATCCAAAGCCCCCTTTTTACCGGTTCGAATGTGACCAGGCAGGTCCTTTTGCCGGAGAGTAAAGAATTCAACGTCAATGTCGTCAATTTCGGCCAGAGAGTGCGCAACAAATTTCATGCCCACGACGGCGAACAGATCCTAATCGTCACTTCCGGAAAAGGGTTTATCGCCACGGAAACGGAAAAGAAGGAGATTACCACCGGAGATATCGTTATTATCCCGGCCGGTGAAAAACATTGGCACGGGGCAACCGAAGACTCTGAGTTCTCCCACATTTTTGTATCCAGATTGGGGAGCCAAGCCACTCAGTTAGAGGAATGAAATTTATTGAATTGATTCAAGGAACCAAGGGGGCGAGGATTCAAGTAAAAGGCGTTGAGGTTAAAACCCTTGAATCCTCGCCCCCTCTTTTTTGTATCAAATTGCCAAGGCGGCCAGATAGCCGTCGCGGACAGCCTCCATGATTCCCTGGGGCTGGGAGGCGTCGCCGACGCAGTGGATCTCCGGCACCAGGCCTTCGAGGGCCTTAAGCAGGCTATCGTTTTTTTGGTATCCGACCGCCAAGATGACAGTATCGGCTGGAAAGGTGTTCTTCCCTCCATCCGCCGTGGTTACCGTTACACCGCCTTCCGATATTTCCTGGCATTTCGCTTCGGTCAGCATGGCCACCTGATACTGCTTAAGGCCGTCCATGAGGCGACGCCTGACCATGGGACCCATTTCAGCGGCCATTCTCTTCAACACTTCAACAATAACGACCTTTTTCCCCTTTTCAGCCAGGTAGTGGCCGGTCTCACAACCGACCAGACCGCCACCAAGGATGACCACATTCCGGCCGGTCTGGGCTTTACCGGAGAGGACATCCTGGGCCGTGACCACATTGGCCCGGTCGATACCGGGAATATCGGGTTTCAGAGGGATACCGCCCAAGGCCAGAATCAGCGCATCCGGTTTGTTCTCTATAATCAATTCCGGGGTTACCTCGATATTCGGTTTGATTTCTGCGCCGGCTTTAGTCAACTGACTGATCAGATAGTTCAGCCAGGGTAAAATATCGCTTTTATTCGGCGGCAGGGCGGCAATAATCAATTGCCCGCCAAGTTTTTCATCTTTCTCAAACAGGGTAACCCGGTGGCCTCTCATGGCCGCGACCCGGGCGGCCTCCAGTCCTGCCGGGCCGCTGCCGATAACCCATACTTTTTTCACTTTCTTTGTAGGTTGAATCTGACGTTCACCCTCTAGACCCGTGGCCGGATTGATTGTGCAAATAACGCCTTCATCCCGGCGCCCCAGTCGCTCAATACATTCAAAACATCCGATACAGGGTACAATTTCCTCTGGCCTGCCCTCAGCCGCCTTGTTGGGCAAGTCGGGGTCGGCCGTTAGGCGTCTGCCTATGGCTATCAGATCGGCCTTGCCCTCCAGCAGGGCCTTTTCGCCTGTCTCCAAATCAAGGCGGCCCACGGCGATCACCGGTACATCGGTGATCTTCTTCACCTCATCCGCCAGGGGCACCAGGAAGGCCGGTATGTCCGGCAAAGGGGCCTTGGTGATAAAAGAAAAAGCGGCATAGGCCGAGGCATGAATAGCATGCGCTCCGGCTTTCACAGCCAAGGGCACCACTTTCCGGGTTTCTTCTATGGTGATGCCATCCTCGATCCCATATTCACAAATATTGATCCGGGGCCATATAGGATAATCAGGCCCAACAGCAGCTTTCATCGCTTCAATGATCTCGACCAGAAATCTGGCCTTGTTTTCCAGGCTTCCCCCGTACTGGTCCTGGCGTTTATTGGTAGCCGAAGACAGGAATGAAGCCACGAGGTACTGATGGGCCCCGTGTATTTCAACGGCATCGATCCCCACTTCTTTAGCCCGCCGGGTCGCATCGGCATGCCAGCGCACGATTTCTTTGATTTCATCGATGGAAAGTTCATGAGGAAGACCACCCATAACCCCGATCATCCTGCCGGGGACCCGGATGGAAGAGGGGGCCACCTGCACAAAAGCGCCGTCTCTGTGCTCATAACCGGCATGATGCAGTTGTACGGCTATCTTGGCCCCATGCCGGTGAACGGCTTCTACCAGTTTCCGCCAGCCCAACAGGTCCTGGTCATCCCCCAAGGTTAGCTGGCGAGGGCCTTTACATTTTACACCCGGAGCAATTCCTTCGGTGATGATCAGCCCTGTCCCACCACGCGCCCGGGCCTCATAATAATCGATGATGCGTTGTCCGATTTTGCCCCCTTCGGAATAGCCGGTCCCCATTGGAGGCAGGACTATACGATTCTTCAAATGCATTTCCCCTATCTGAAACGGTTCAAAGATCTTTTTATAGGTCAAATTGGTCATTATTGCCTCCTTTGGAATAACCCGAGTTGCGGGTTACGGGTTACGTGTTCCGAGTTCGGTTCTAACCCGCAACTCGTAACTCGCAACCCGAGATTATTTTGTTCGTTCCCATCCATTCAGTTCCTTACTTTCCCGTAAACCTGGGTGGGCGTTTCTCCAAAAAAGAATCCCGCTGTTCCTGCATATCGTGAGGGGCTCTGCGGGCAATGATGAGGTGATAGTATTCGTTCCTCAATTGTTCGTCAAAGTTCAATTCCATGCTCTGCTGAAGGACCCGCCTGGCCGCTTGCGTGGCCATGGGCGGCAAAGAAACGATTTGATCGGCCACCTTCAAGGCCTCATCCATTAGATTCTCGGATGGAACCAGACGGTCAAGTAAACCGATGCGAAAGGCCTCTTCGGCCTCGACATAACGGCTGGTGAAGATCAAATCGCAGGCACGGCTGTATCCCACAATACGGGGAAGATAATAGGACATGCCGGTGTCGGGACTCAGGCTCCGCTCCGGGAAAACCACCTTAAACCTTGCTTTTTCCGAGCCGATGCGCATATCGCAGGCCAGGGCCACCGACATGCCGGCACCGGCGGTCACCCCGTTCACGGCGGCAATGACCGGTTTATCCAAGGTCTTGTAGATAGCTGTTGACAATCTCCCCACCCAGCCATAGGCGTCAAGCCGCTCCTGCCTTGGCGGCACTTCACCGCCCTCCTGACGCTGCCCTCGCACATCCGCTCCAGATGAGAATGCCCGCCCGGCACCGGTCATAATAACCGCCCAGACGCTATCGTCATTTCTCAACTCCTGGCAGGCTTCTATGATGCTGTCCTGGAGTTCGGTGTTCAAGGCATTCAAAGTAGCCGGCCGGTTGAGCGTCAATATGGCCACTTTGTCCTTTCGCTCTAATAATAAAACTTTTTCAGACATCTTCCACTCCTTGAGTTTGTCTTTGGTTATTTTTTATACCGTGACTCTCGTTATCCTACGGGATATCGGAGCAAGGGGATTAAGGGTTCAAGAAAATATGGGGGAAATCTTTCAAATTGGTAGCAGTGTAAAATGGGGGAAAGAACAGAGTCAAGCAAAAAATATCAACCCCTATCAAACGAATCGGTTGAGGAGGGTTAAAAGAAGGGGAGTGCCCTGTGCGGAACTGAACCGATGATGTGGAGGTCCTCAGCGGGGTCTCTTTGGGGCCGCTCTTTGCTCTTGACAATTCGCTGTTTCTCAAAGATAAAGAAGCGATACTTGGGGGAAACCCTATTTTTCTGTACCTTCGAAAACCTGTTTAGACAAGTCTTCATCATGGTCTTAAATTATATCTGGATAGCCTTTTTCGTCGTTGCCTTTGTCCTGGGCCTGGTCAGGCTTGTCTTTTTCGGTGACACCGGGGTTTTTCCGCTCATGATGCGCAGTACTTTTGAGATGGCTAAAACCGGCTTTGAGATCTCTCTGGGCCTTACCGGCGTGATGACTTTGTGGATGGGACTGATGCGGGTGGGGGAGAAAGGCGGGATTGTCGAACTGATGTCAAAAGCGGTCGGGCCGCTTTTCCGACGCCTGTTCCCGGAAATCCCCAAAGACCACCCCGCCGCCGGGTCGATCATGATGAATATCGCTGCCAACATGCTCGGACTTGATAATGCGGCCACCCCGCTCGGGCTGAAAGCTATGACACAACTCCAGGAGATCAACCCGGAAAAGGACACCGCTTCCAATGCCATGATCATGTTCCTGGTGTTGAACGCTTCGGGACTGACCATCATCCCGGTCAGCATCATGGTCTACCGCGCTCAGCTCGGCGCTGCGGATCCTTCGGATGTTTTTCTCCCCATCCTTCTGGCCACCTTTTGCTCCACACTGGCCGGACTGCTTTCGGTGGCCCTGATCCAGCGGATCAATCTGCTGAACAAGGTGGTGTTGGCTTATCTGGGAACCCTTACTCTGCTGGTTTCAGGGATCATCTGGTATTTCTCCACGATTCCGCAAGACCGGATTGAAACCCTTTCCGCCGTTTCAGCCAACCTGATCCTGTTCGGTCTCCTCATTGCTTTCATCATCCTGGCTTTTTTTAGGAAAGTAAATGTCTATGAGGCGTTTATCGAAGGGGCGAAAGACGGATTTTCCATCGCGATTAAAATCATTCCCTACCTGGTGGCGATCCTGGTGGCGGTCGGGGTCTTCAGGGTCTCCGGCGCCATGGATTTTGTGGTGGGCGGGATCGGCCGAATAGTGGCCGTTTTGGGAATTGACGGGGAATTTGTGAAGGCCCTTCCGACCGCTTTTATGAAACCCTTAAGCGGATCCGGGGCCCGGGGCCTGATGGTGGATGCCATGAAACAATTCGGAGCCGATTCTTTTGTCGGCCGGCTGTCCTGCATTTTCCAGGGAGCGGCCGATACCACCTTCTATATCATCGCGGTCTACTTCGGTTCGGTCGGCATCCGCAAGACCCGGTACGCACTGACCTGCGGGCTGATTGCCGACTTTGCCGGAACCCTGGCCGCTGTCTTTATCGCTTACCAGTTCTTTCGCTGAAGGTCCGTTGCACCTGTTTCCGTTCTAAGTCCTTATACCCCACTTGCGCTGGGGCGCCATGAGGCATCAAAAAGGATTCAAGGGGTCAAGGGGTCGAGGACCGCGGTGCGGAGTGAAAGGCATAGAAGTTATAACCCTCGAACCCTCGAATCCTTGAATCCTTTCTTCGAACTAAAATTGTCTTGACTTAGAAAATCCCCTTCCCCTATATTTCATTCAGCAGCAGGTTCTTGTCCAACCAACAGGCCAATAATCCCAGACTGACTCCATATTGAACCAGGAGGTCCATCCTTGTCTTCCCACCCCATCGAAGAACTCTTTAATCCGCGCTCCATTGCCGTAGTCGGCTCTTCCAACAACGCCCGAGCGGCCGGATATGGCTTCACGGATGCGCTCGTGAAATATGGTTTTCAAGGAAAGATATATCCGGTGAATCCAAGGTATTCCGAGATTCTGGGATTGAAGGCCTATCCCAGCGTAAAAGACATTCCCGGGCCAGTTGACTATGTGATATCGGCTGTGTCGGCGCCCTTGGTGCCGGCCTTGCTGGAGGATTGTTCTCGCAAGGGAGTCAAAATCATTCATCTTTTTACGGCCCGCTTCAGCGAGACCGGTCGCCCGGAGGCTGCCAAACTTGAGCAGGAAGTTCTGCAATTAGCCAAACGATACGGCATCCGCCTTATCGGGCCGAATTGCATGGGTCTGTATTTCCCGCGCCTGGGGGTCTCTTTCAGTGATGCCCTGCCTAATGGGAAATTCGGCCCTGTCGGGTTGATCTCCCAGAGCGGTCAAGCGGTGGAAGAGATCGTGCGCTCGACTGAAGTCATGGGGATCTATTTCAGCAAGGCCATCAGCTATGGGAACGCCCTTGATTTCAATGAGTGTGATTTCCTGGAGTATTTGCTCCAGGACCCGGAATCAAAAATAATCATGATGTATGTGGAAGGTTTCCGTGATGGCCGCAGATTTTTCAACCTCCTGCGTAATGCCCCGGTAAAAAAGCCGGTTGTGGTCCTTAAAGGCGGTCGAGGTCAATCCGGGGCCAGAGCGGTCGCTTCCCATACCGCCTCCTTGGCCGGGTCTACCGATCTGCTGGAAATCGCTTTGGCCCAAAGCGGGGCGATTTCTGCGGATAATATTGAAGAGTTCATCGATCTGGCCGTTTCCTTCCACTATCTGCCTCCCATCAAAGGCCTTCGGGTCGGAGTCGCCGGGGGGGCAGGGGGCGCCAGTGTGCTGGCCGCAGATCAATGCGAAGCGGCAGGATTGGATGTGATTCCCTTCCCACAGGAAATCCGTGAAGAATTAAAAAGTAAAGGGATCGGTATCTGGGACTGGATTGGCAATCCGGTCGACCAATCGATTAGAGAAGACCGTGGTTTTAATATCGGCAACATATTGACCATGATGGCTAAAAACGAAAATTTCGATCTGTTGATTGCCCAGTTCGGCGAACCCCACCATGACAGACAAAGAGGAACGACCGCCGACGAATATATCGAACATTTACAAATAGAGAACTGTAAACCCAAGCCGGTAATGGCCATTGTTCCGGATCGATGCCTGGGGATCGACCACTACGCGGATTGGAACTGGAAAATCATCTACGAACTCAGGTCCAGGCTTCTGGCTGGTGGCATTCCTTTTTATCCTTCGATCGGCCGTGCGGCCAAAGCGGCCCGAAAAGTGGCGAATTACTACCAGGGAAAAGTTAGCAGGATGGACTCGTAAAAAGTCCATCAATTATTGATAACCCTGACTTTTACTTCCATCCCGGATTGGAAGCCCACCTTTTCTGCTGCATTGCCCAGATTCGAGGCGATTTCCAGATAGCCGCTGCTGCCGATTAAGGCCATAAACCCGTCCGGCGGACCCTGGGAATAGGTCTGGTGTATTTCAGTCATGGTGTTGTGTGATCCTATGATAATGTTTAAGCTTGAACCGGACAAAAAGGGAGAAAGCGTTTTTTGACTGATATTGGTAATCAGGTTGCCGAAATTATCGGCCCAGAGAACCCGGCCAATGATTTCATTTTTATTTACTTTCGGGTCAAGACCGGGAAGTAAAACCGGATCTGTAATCTTGGGGCCCATCGTAGCAAGTGGAATACCTAAGCTCAGATGAGCGGCGACCGGGGCCAAGATATCCCGGCCGTGAAAGGTAGAAGAAACCGTTTTCCTGAAAAAGTTTGTATTGGTCAGGAGAACCGTTTCCGCTTCCGGCCGGTTTTTCAGCACCAGGGTAAACAGTCCATTATCCGGCCCGACCCAGACCGAATCTTCCCCTTGAACGGCAATAAGACGACGTTCTCCTCCTACTCCCGGATCAACAACAGTTAGATGGATGGTTCCGAAGGGGAAATAGGGATAAGCCGTATTCAGAATAAAGGCCGCCTCTAAAAGCTGGTGATGAGACAAGGTATGAGTAAGGTCCACCAACCGGACCCCGGGGTTGATACCCAAGATCACCCCTTTCATGATCCCCACATAAGGATCATCCCATCCAAAATCCGTGCTTAAGGTGATGAGGGGCATTAGATTCTTTCAGGGTTTCATCCAGACAATTTTTTCTACCCTGGGACTCATTGATTTTTATTGTAATAGCAGGAATTCAGAAGTCAGGAGTCAGAAGTCAGAAGGGAACCAACCGTAAAGCAGATTTACCGCTTCATTTTGAATTCTGACTCCTGACTTCTGAATTCAGGGATATCAATTGTCTTTCAGTAGTTTTTAAGTTGTTAGTTCCCGTCCCGCTGCCTTTACAAAAGGTTTCAATTCCTTCATTAGACGTGAAAATTGTTCGGGATAAAGGGATTGCTGCCCGTCGGAAAGGGCCTCTTTGGGGTTGATATGAACCTCGATCAAAAGGCCGTCCGCACCACAGGCCGCTGCTGCCTTGGCCATCGGCGCTACGTAATCTCTAATTCCCGTGCCATGGGAGGGGTCCACGATGACCGGAAGATGACTTTTTTGTTTAAGAAAAGGGATGGCATTCAAATCCAGCGTATTGCGGGTGGCAGTCTCAAAAGTACGGATGCCCCGTTCACAAAGGATCACGTTGGGATTCCCTTCGGCGACGATGTACTCCGCGGCCAGAAGCAGGTCTTCCACCGTAGCGGCCATTCCGCGTTTTAAAATCACAGGTTTCCGGCACTGGCCCAACTTGGTCAGCAGGCGGAAGTTCTGCATGTTGCGGGCGCCGACCTGGAGGGCATCCGCATAAGGTTCAACGATAGGAACATCACCCGCCTCGACGACCTCAGTTGTAACTGAAAGTCCGGTCTTTTGCCCGGCTTCTTTAAGGATACGCAGCCCTTTGACCCCCAGTCCCTGAAAGCTGTAGGGGCTGGACCTCGGTTTGAAGGCCCCACCCCTAAGACAATGAGCCCCGGCTTCCTTGACCGCCAGGGCAGTGGCTATCATCTGTTCCCGTGTCTCCACTGCACATGGGCCGGCAATCACCACAAATGGTTTTCCGCCAACCGGAACATTTCCGATGTCAACCACCGTGTTCTCCGGATGGATATCCCGGCTGACCATTTTATATGGCGTCAGGATCGGGGTGATACGCTCAACCAACGGATGGCTTTCCAAATGCAGACCGGCCAGAACCCTTTCGTCGCCGATGGCACCCAGCACGGTTCGTTCAACTCCCGGCATATAAAGCGGTTTCAGGCCCAACCCTTCGATCTGGGCGATGATCTCGTCGGCATCTTTTTTGGTGGCAATCGGTTTTAAAATGATAATCATTTCCGGTCTCCTATAATCAATATCCACGTTTCCCGTGGGCTCTGAGGTAAATCCTTGGACGACCTGAGAACAATCGGTTCTTCTTATTATAAGTACTCTACCTAGTTAGACCGATCCTGTCAATATCCCTCAGTCTCTTCCCCCCGCTAACCCTTGATTTGGTTCTCCCTTTCCTCCATAAGCACCAACTAGCACAACCGCTTGAATTAATTTTAAAACCATTTTCAAGAAACTCGCTTTGATTTTAAAACATAAATAAACTCTTTCTTCCCTCCCCTATTGATAACCTCGTAAAAAGCCCAAAAAAGACTTTTCACGAAGCCGGATTTCGACTTAAACCCGCTTTGGCGAGGCCTGTTGATGGACTTTTTGCGAGTCCATCAATAATATTTAATCCCCCATTAATAATTACTATAAGGATAGTAGTTTTTACCGTTTTTTTGTTGACAAAAGATCAGAATATATTTTATACCTCGATATTGTCCTTTTTTTCACTTCCCTCCTAATAGGAGGTTTTTATCATTGTCAAGAAGATCCACTGCACCTTGGGCAGTGGTATCTTCCATTTACGGATATTAAGAAGGATAACCATGATGATTGATACGAAATAAGTTTCCGGGAGGAGGTGGTGGGTAGAATTTAATAAGCCCATCAGGGTCTTACAATTAAATTGGAGTCAGTATTAAATTATTATCACTATAGAATGGGAGGTTATACGAATGAAGCATAAAACACCCCTGCTGGATCAATTAGAAAGCGGGCCGTGGCCGAGTTTTGTAAGCGACATAAAACGAGAGGCCGAATCTCGGACCAAGAACGCAAAAGGGGTCGACTACCAGATACCCGTGGATGTCTGTGATGATATCCTGGGCGTGCTGGAACTGACCTATGTTCACAAACGAACCCACTGGAAACACGGCGGTATTGTCGGTGTTTTCGGATATGGGGGTGGGGTTATCGGCCGGTATTGCGATCAACCGGAAATGTTCCCGGGCGTGGCCCATTTTCACACCATGCGGGTCAACCAGCCCGGCGGAAAATATTATTCCACCGAATATCTGGAAAAGATTTGTGATTTATGGGAACGAAGGGGCAGCGGTATCACCAACATGCACGGTTCCACCGGTGATATTATTCTTTTGGGGACCCATACCCCGCAATTAGAAGAAATCTTTTATGAACTGACCCACGACATCGGTCAGGACCTCGGCGGTTCAGGGTCCAACCTGCGTACCCCTTCGGACTGTCTGGGTAAATCCCGTTGCGAATATGCCTGTTATGACACCCAGGCCTTGTGTTTTGACCTGACCAATGAATATCAGGACTATCTGCATCGTCCGGCTTTTCCTTATAAATTTAAATTCAAATTCGACGGTTGTCCGAACTGCTGCGTGGCCTCCATCGCCCGGGCCGACATGTCCTTTATCGGTACCTGGAAGGATGATATCCGGATCGATCAGAAGGCCGTGGCCGCCTATGTGGGTGGTGAAATAAAACCCAATGCCGGCGCTCACAGCGGACGGGATTGGGGGGCCTTTGATATTCAGAAAGAGGTCATTGGCCTGTGCCCGACCGGTTGTATGGCCTGGGACGGAAAAAAACTGACCATTGATAATCCGGAATGCACCCGCTGTATGCATTGCATCAACGTCATGCCCAGGGCCTTGAAGATCGGTAAGGAGACCGGGATATCCATTCTGGTCGGAGCCAAGGCCCCCATTCTGGATGGGGCTCAGATGGGTTCGCTGCTCATTCCCTTTATCAGCGCCGAACCGCCCTATACCGAAATCAAAGAGCTTATCGAGAAGATCTGGGATTATTGGATGGAAGAGGGCAAAAACCGGGAACGCCTTGGTGAATTGATCAAGAGGAAAGGGTTCCAGAAACTTTTGGAAGCTACCGAACTGGAACCGGTTGCTCAAATGGTTAAGGAACCCAGGACCAACCCCTATATCTTCTGGAAAGAAGACGAAGTAGAGGGCGGATTCACCCGGGACATTCAAGAATATCGCAAGTATCATTTGAGATAGGAGGGAACAACCAATGCCTTATGATCCATCAAAACCTTTACAGGATAGAATTACCGATATCGGACCGAAAAATTACGAGGAATTTCTTCCTCCGGTCATCAAGAAAAACTTTGGTAAGTGGGACTACCATGAAATTCTAGAACCCGGCGTGCTGGTCCATGTGGCCGAGGGCGGCGACAAGGTCTTTACGGTCCGTGTAGGCGGGGCCCGGTTGATGAGTATATCCCATATCCGGGAAATCATGGAGATCGCCGACAAACACTGCGGCGGGTTTTTGCGTTTCACCACCCGGAACAATATCGAATTTATGGTCGATGATCAATCCAAAGTTGAACCTTTAAAAAAGGACCTCCTGAGCCGCAAGCAGCCCGGGGGAGGTTTTAAGTTCCCCATCGGCGGGACCGGTGCCGGGATCACCAATATCGTTCACACCCAGGGCTGGCTCCATTGTCATACCCCGGCGACCGATGCCTCCGGCGTGGTCAAGGCGGTTATGGATGACTTGTTTGATGAATTCACCAGCATGAGGATGCCGGCCCATGTCCGGATTTCCCTGGCCTGCTGTCTGAATATGTGCGGGGCGGTCCATTGTTCCGATATCGCCATTCTGGGCTATCACCGCAAACCGCCCATGATCGATGCCGAGGTGATCGATAAGGTCTGTGAAATTCCACTGGCCATCGCCGCCTGTCCGACGGCAGCCATCAAACCGGCCAAGATCAAGAAACCGGATGGAACCGAGGCCCAGGCCGTAGCCGTCAACAATGACCGTTGCATGTTCTGCGGAAACTGTTATACCATGTGTCCGGCTATGCCCCTGGCCGATGCCGAGGGGGACGGGATCGTGATCATGGTCGGCGGCAAGGTCTCCAACCGGATCAGCGCCCCTAAGTTTTCCAAGGTCGTAGTGGCCTTCCTGCCCAATAATGTACCACGGTGGCCGGAGACCACGGATTGTATCCGTAAAATCGTTGAGGTTTATGCCGGGGATGCCCGGAAATATGAACGGTTGGGAGAATGGGCCGAAAGGATCGGCTGGGAAAAATTCTTTGAAAAAACCGGTCTGGAATTCACTCATCACCTGATCGATGATTTCCGCGACCCGGCTTATTATACCTGGCGGCAGACTTCCCAGTTTAAGTTTACGGGGTAGTTTTTCCGGCTGGGAAGAATAGTTAAAGTTCGGAGTTCAGAGTTAGGAGTTCGGGGAAAAACCTTTCCCTGAACTCCGGATTTTTGACTCTAAACGCAGAAAGAAAAGAGGATTGAAATGGAAACAGCTGAAGCCCAAAAGGTAATTATCGAAGGTCTGGAAAAGAAAAAGGGCAAATCCAAGTTTTATCTGAAAGATTTTTATGCCATGTTGCCTGATTGGAAACCAAGAGAAGTGAATAAATTAGTCAACAACATGGTCCAGCAGGAAATGCTGGAATACTGGTCAAGCGGCAGCACCACCCTCTATGGCATTAAGGGGGCCGGTAAACAGGGCGCTGCTGAGGAAGGGGAGGAATAGCCCGATATTTCATCAGGGTGCTCCGGCCTCAAAAATAAATTTGAATTTCAACGCAGGAAAATGGGTCTTCCCCGAATCATGATGGCCTCCCTTCGGGGGGGATCAGGAAAAACCGTTCTCTCCATGGGAGTCCTGGCGGCCTGGAAAGCCCGTGGCCACAAGGTCCTTCCCTTTAAAAAGGGACCCGATTATATTGATGCTGGATGGTTGGCTGTGGCGGCCGGCCACCCGTGTTTTAATTTAGACCCATTTTTAATGGGCAAGTCAACGGTCCTTCATTCCTTTCAGCATAGGGCCCAGAGCGGGGAGCTATCTCTCATCGAAGGCAATCGGGGCTTGTTTGACGGGATTAACCCCCAGGGGACCTACAGTACGGCTGAATTAGCCAAAGTCTTAAATGTCCCCGTGGTGTTGATCGTGGATTGTACCAAGACCACGCGGACTTTGGCGGCCATGATTCTGGGTTGCCGGCACTTTGATCCGGATCTGGATCTCAAGGGCGTCATTTTAAACCATATTGCCGGAAACCGTCACGAAAAGGTTATCCGAAAGGCCGTTGAAGAGTATTGCGGGTTGCCTATTTTAGGGGCAATCCCTCGAATGCCCTCCTCCCATTTCCCAGAACGCCATTTAGGTCTCCTACCCTTTCAGGAACACCCTGAGGTGGAAAAAGCGATCCTGTCCGCCCGGAAAATGGTGGAAGGCAATCTGGATATTGATCTTCTCCTGGCCATGGCCTATGCGGCCCCCTTTATGAAATCCTATGCCCCAGCAATGGTTCATCATAAGAAAACTGGGCCTGCTTTGATGAACCCTTCAATTGGAATAATCCAGGATCAGGCTTTTCAGTTTTATTACCCTGAAAACCTGGAGGCTCTGGAAAAGGCCGGGGCTAAGCTGGTCTTTTTGAATGCCTTGACCGGAGATTTTCCCGCTTCCCTGGACGGACTCTATATCGGGGGAGGGTTTCCTGAAACCCAGGCCCCCCTGTTGGCTAAAAATGATTCCTTTCGATTGGCCCTGAAGGAGGCCATTGAAGATGGATTGCCGGTGTATGCCGAATGCGGGGGTCTGATGTATTTAGGAAAGACCTTGTTTTACCAGGAAGAGGCCTTTCCCATGGTGGGGGTTTTACCATTAACCTTTGTCTTGGAGAAAAAACCGCAAGGTCATGGCTATACCCAGATCAAGGTCAGGGAAGAAAACCCTTTTTTCCCGGTCGGCAAGGTCATGAAGGGTCATGAATTTCACTATTCCAGGATTTTGAACTGGGATGCCTGCGAGATATCCCCGGTTTTTAAAATGATCAAAGGGTTTGGCCTGGACGGGATTGGGGACGGGATCGTCTACAAAAATATTCTGGCTTCCTATACCCATCTCCATGCCCTGGGGACCCCGGAATGGGCACCCGCTCTGGTGATGCAAGCTGAAAAACATAAAGTCCGCTACACACAACAATCCATTTTGATTAATGGAAAGGGTGTTAAGCCGTGGACGGAAACCCTGCATCCCTGACCGAAGAAATTTGGGAAAAAAAGGACAAAATACCCTTGACATTTTGAAGAAAATAGGTCATTTATTGGCCACAAAAGAAAATATTTTTGTGAGGAGGAAAAAGCATGCCAACGGTAGAATTTAAAGGGAAAACCTTCAATGTAGATGAAGACGGTTTCATTGATGACTTTAATGGTTGGAGCCGGGAATGGGTTGATTATGTAAAGGAATCTGAAGGCATTAGTGAACTTACCGAGGAACATTGGAAAGTTATTGATATTCTTCAGGACTATTACAAGAAAAACGGGATTGCCCCGATGGTTCGGATTTTATCCAAAGTTACCGGATTTAAACTGAAATATATCTATGAATTGTTTCCCTCCGGACCTGGGAAAGGGGCTTGTAAGATGGCCGGACTTCCCAAACCGACCGGTTGTGTATAAAGAAAATTCAAGTTACAAGTGATGAGTGATGAATAACGAGATAATATTCGTTTACCCTTCACTCATCACCGGTAACATGAATCCATCATGAGGTTGGAAAATTTCTTATCAAATAGAAAGTCGGCCATCCTGAACCGGTGGTTTGACCGGACTATTGAGACCTACCCCGAAGAGACCGCCAGATTCTTAAAAAGTAAGAAGAATCGTTTTGCCAATCCGGTTGGACACATCCTTTCCCAGGAACTTGAATCCATCATGGAAGGGCTTATTAAAGGGATAGACCTTAATACCATCCGTCCTTGTCTCGATAATATAATTCGTATTAGAGCCGTTCAGGAAATCTCCGCCTCCCAGGCCGTCGCCTTTATTTTTTTGCTAAAACAGATCATTCGGGAGGAGCTTGAGCAGGAAATACAGGAAAACCGGATCGGCAAGGAGTTGCTGGAGTTAGAGACCAGAATCGATGAACTGACGTTGCTTTCTTTTGATATTTTTATGCAATGCCGGGAAAAAATTTACGATCTAAAAGCCAACGAAATCAACAAGCGAACTGTCCGGCTGCTCCAAAGGGCCAAACTGGTAGTGGAAGATACACCGGAGACGGCTCCGAATCAATTCTAGATTGCGGATTGCGGAGTAAAACGGGCCGTTGGGAAAGATCTGAATCGGCTTCTGTTTGTCGTTCCGGTGAAAACCGGAATTCAGTCCTAACCGTGACGGATGGACCCCAGCACCTGCTCCGGACCTGATCCGGGATGCGCCGGAGTGAAGGTTTCGGTGGCTGATTAAGAGGTTATCAAATATTCCGCAATCCGAAATCCGAAATCAAAAATAGTTTCGTCCTTTGATTTTATCGGATCGATAAAAGGGGTCGGTTTAACGCCGGCCTTTATATCAGCCAAATGTTTCAGGACCAAACCCTTACCTTAAATGATGAGAGGTAGACATTCATGAATTTTATATCGGGCATTATCTTATCCTTCATCACGGTACTGGTTCTCGTTTTCATCCCCTTTTTCGGGATGCAGGTGGCAAACCTGCAGTTTGTATTCGGGGTGATTATCCCTTATGCGGCCATAGTTCTCTTTTTGGTGGGGGTGGTCGGCCGATTGCTCCTTTGGTCTTTTTCCGCAGTCCCTTTTCGTATCCCCACCACCGCCGGCCAACAGAAATCCTTACCCTGGATCAAACCCAATAAAATCGAGAATCCTTCCAGCGCCGCGGGTGTTTTCGGCCGGATGCTCTTGGAAATCCTGCTCTTTCGTTCCCTTTTTCGGAATTCAACCATGGAATTCAGAGAAGGACCGCGGGTCACCTATGAGTGGGAAAAGTGGCTCTGGCTTTCAGCCATCCTCTTTCACTATTCCTTTGCCGTGGTTTTAATTCGACATCTCCGGTTTTTTACCCAGCCGGTCCCGGCTTTCGTGACCATGCTGGAATCCCTGGATGCCTTTATGCAAACCGGCATTGGGCCGTTGCCGGGCCTGATGCTGCCTGGAATGTACCTCAGTGGTATTATCCTGCTGGCGGCGGCCGGATATCTGTTTTTACGAAGGGTGTATATCCCCACAGTCCGCTATATTTCTTTGCCCACCGATTATTTCCCTTTATTTTTGATTCTGGCTATTGCCACCACCGGAATCCTGATGCGCTATTTGCTGAAGGTCGATGTGGTCGGAGTAAAGGAATTGGCCCTGGGGCTGGCGACCTTTCATCCCGTAGTTCCCCAGGGGATTGGGGTTCTTTTCTATATGCACCTGTTTTCGGTCTGTTGCCTTTTTGCCTATTTCCCCTTTAGTAAGTTGGTCCATTTAGGGGGGGTATTCTTAAGTCCGACCAGGATCATGGCCAACAATAACCGATTTGTCAGACACGTCAATCCCTGGAATTATCCGGTAAAGGTTCATACCTATGATGAATATGAGGAAGAGTTTAGAGAAAAAATGGTTGAGGCTGGAATCCCAGTGGAGAAGGAGTAGCTATGGCCGATATTAAAGTCCCATCTCCTGATGAATTATCCCAAATAAAACATTCCCCCCCTCTTTTAAAAGGCTGGATGAGTACACCGACGGTCATTAAACCCGGCACTTATTGTTACGGGGCACAACCCAAAAACCTGGAAGCGGTGGGGTTTCCCAATGCGAGGCCCTGGAATCCTTTGGATGCGGATTGGAAATTACCTGATAATTGGAAAACGATTATCATTGAAGGCATAAGAGAGCGGATCAGCCGTTTTCGGAGTTTCCATATCTTTATGGATATCTGCGTCCGCTGCGGGGCTTGTGCCGATAAATGTCATTTTTTTATCGGTTCGGGAGACCCGAAAAATATGCCGGTTTTGAGGGCCGAGCTCCTACGATCAGTCTATCGACGGGAATTTACCACGGCCGGCAAGATTTTCAGAAAGATGGTCGGGGCCCGGGACCTTACCGAAGAGGTAGTGAAAGAGTGGTGGAGTTACTTTTTCCAATGCACCGAGTGCCGGCGCTGTTCCGTATTTTGCCCCTACGGCATCGACACCGCAGAAGTAACCATTATTGCCCGGGAGCTCCTGAACTTGCTGGGCTTGAATATCGATTGGATCGCCGGTCCGGTGGCCAACTGTTTTCGCAAGGGGAACCATCTCGGGATCGAACCTCATGCCTTCAAGGACATGATGGATTTTTTCCTGGATGAGATCGAGGGGATCACCGGTATCCGGCCGGAGCCGACCTTTAACCGGAAAGGGGCCGAGATTCTTTTCATCACTCCATCGGGAGATGTCTTTGCCGATCCGGGAACCTTTACCTGCATGGGTTACCTGATGTTGTTTCATCAGTTAGGCTTGGATTATACCTGGAGCACCTATGCTTCCGAAGGGGGGAATTTCGGATTTTTCACCTCCCATGAAATGATGAAACGGCTCAATTCCAAGATGTATGCCGAAGCCAAGCGGCTGGGAGTCAAATGGATACTGGGCGGCGAGTGCGGGCATATGTGGCGGGTGGTCAACCAGTACATGGAGACCATGAACGGGCCGGTCGATTTTCTGGAAGAACCCGTTTCCCCGATCACCGGTACCCGGTTTGAAAACGCCTCGGTTACCAAGATGGTCCATCTGGTCGAATTCACCGCCGACCTGATTCGCAACGGAAAATTAAAACTAGACCCCAGCCGAAACGATCACCTCACAGTGACCTTCCATGATTCCTGCAATACAGCCCGGGGCATGGGCTTTTTTGAAGAGCCCCGCTATGTGCTTCAAAGCGTCTGTAATAATTTTTTTGAGATGCCGGAGGGCACAATCCGGGAACAGACCTTTTGCTGCGGCAGCGGTTCGGGTTTGAATGCCGGGGAAAACATGGAATTGCGGATGCGTGGGGGATTTCCCAGGGCCAACGCCGTAAAATATGTTCAAGAGAAACACGGCGTCAATATGCTGGCCAACATCTGCGCCATCGACCGGGCGGCTTTAAGCACCCTGATGGAATACTGGGCGCCGGAAGTCGGGGTCACCGGGCTCCATGAACTGGTAGCCAATGCCCTGATCATAGATGGTGAAATCGAACGAACCACGAATCTCCGTGGTGAACCTTTGGGAGGAGAAACCGAGGAGGAGACCGAAGAATGATGTACGATGAAAATAAAATCATTCCCATGATAATTATCTTTGTGGCTCTAGTTACCTTTCCCCTCTGGTATAATTTGGGAAAGGCTGCTCCCAAACCGGATCCGAAAATAGATACACCGGTCATTCAGGCCCTGCAGAATAAACAATGTATCGAACCCAAGGCGGCCATGAAAACCACCCATATGAAAATCCTGGATGAATGGAGAAATGATGTGGTGCGCGGGGACTATTCCCGGCAAATGACCACCGCCGACGGCCGGGTTTTTGAAAAGAGTCTTCAAAACGGCTGTATGAAATGCCATTCCAATAAAACCAAATTCTGCGATCAGTGTCATAATTATATGGAAGTCAAACCCTTCTGCTGGGATTGCCATATTGCACCGAAGGAGACCAACTGATGGGCATCAATAGAAGAGAGTTTTTAAGGATTAGCGGGATCGCTTCCCTGTGGGGGCTTGGAGGCCGGGCCGCTTTCGAGATCCTTAAGCCCGGTGTCTTGGAAGCCCAAACCCGGGAGCCTTTGTCGAAGGCGAAGAAATGGGCCATGGTCATCGACACTCGCAAATTCAAAGGGGAGGAAGATTTCCAGCGATGTGTCGACGCCTGTATTAAGGCCCATAACATCCCCAAAGTGACCAATGTGCGGCAGGAGATCAAATGGATCTGGAAAGAGCAATACGAAAACGCCTTTCCGGATGATCAGAATCAGTTTTTGCCCGAAGGGATGGAACACAAACCCTTTCTGGTGCTTTGCAACCACTGCACCAATCCTCCCTGTGTCCGGGTTTGCCCCACCCAGGCCACCTTCAAACGGCCCGACGGGATTGTTATGATGGATTATCACCGCTGTATCGGCTGCCGGTTTTGTATGGCCGGTTGCCCCTATGGATCCAGAAGTTTCAATTGGCGGGACCCCCGAAAGTTCATCAAGGAAAACACCAATCTGGAATACCCCACCCGGTCTAAGGGGGTGGTGGAAAAGTGTAACTTCTGTGAAGAACGGATCGCCAAGGGCCTGTATCCGGCCTGTGTCGAGGCCAGCAATGGGGCTATGGCCTTCGGGGATCTGGATAATCCCAACTCGGAGGTCAGGAAACTGCTAAAAGAAAATTATTCCATTCGACGCAAACCCAGCCTGGGTACACAGCCGAATATTTACTATTTAGTCTAAAAAAAGGGTTTAAGGGTTCGAGGGGCCAAGGGTTCAAGTGAAAAGCGTGGAAATAAAACCCCTTGAATCCTTGAACCCTGGACCCCTTGAATCCTAAACTTATCGTACGAGGTGATTATGTTTGAAAAGGCGCTGACGGGTACAAGAAACTACTTCGCTTGGCTTATCTTTTTATTGGTATTCATCGGCATCGGCTTCGCCTGTTATCTCTATCAGTACCAAGAGGGATTAGGCATAACCGGTATGGGCCGGGATGTCTCCTGGGGTTTTTATATCGCCCAGTTCACCTTCTTGGTCGGGGTGGCGGCTTCAGCGGTCATGCTGGTATTGCCCTACTACCTGCACGATGTCAAGGTCTTCGGTAAAATAACCATCCTGGGCGAATTTCTGGCCATCGCCTCGGTGGTCATGTGTATATTATTCGTCACGGTCGATGTGGGATATCCTAATCGCCTCTTGAATTTAATTCTTTATCCTTCCCCCAATTCGATTCTCTTTTGGGATTTTATCGTTTTAAATGTCTACTTGCTGCTGAATCTGCTTATTGGCTGGAATGTATTAACCGCGGAGCGAAAAGCGGTTGCTCCCCCCACATGGGTAAAGCCGCTTATCTATTTATCCATTCCCTGGGCGATCAGCATTCATACCGTTACGGCCTTTTTGTACGCCGGTATGCCGGGACGTCATTTCTGGCTTACGGCCATCATGGCCGTCCGCTTTCTAGGATCGGCCTTTGCCGCCGGCCCGGCCCTGCTGATTTTATTGGCCCTTCTGCTCAAGCGCCTGACTCCTTTTGACGCCGGGCAGGAGGCCCTTAATAAACTCCGGAATATCATTACCTATGCCATGCTGGCCAGCATCTTCTTCGTCCTTTTGGAAATATTTACCGCCTTTTACAGCAATATTCCCGGCCATAAACACGCCTTCCAGTATCTCTTTTTCGGTTTGGAGGGTCATGGTAAATATGTTGCCTGGACCTGGATCTCGGTGGTGGCGGGAATTGGGGCGGCTTTTCTATTATTGCTGCCGATCACCCGGAAAAACAACGCCTGGCTGGTGGCGGCCTGTATCGGGGTCTTCGGTTCCCTGTGGATTGAAAAGGGACTGACCCTGGTGGTAACCGGTTTTGTCCCCTCCCCCCTGGAACATATCACTGAATATGCTCCGACGCTGCCGGAGATCTTTATCGCCCTCGGGATTTGGGCTACAGGTTTTCTGGTATTGACCCTGCTCTATAAAATCGCCCTTTCGGTCAAACTGGATCCCAACAGCGCCTCGATTCATTAAGTCGTCCTTCTGTTCGATTTTGATTACTACCCAAGGCCCATGCCCGAAAAGGGGATGGGCCTTTTTTTAGTAAAAAAAATCAATATCAATAAAAATTGCCGAAGAACTTTTCATCTTGATATTCTCCTTCTGTAAGGATATAATATTATAAAGTTTTTTTTAGCAGTAATCCGGGGGGAACTTCGGATTCTAACCAGGTTCGTTTTTATTGGGAGGAGCCTTCTGATTGTCTCAGCAAATGCCATGAACTGGATATAAAAATCAGGTCCCCCGAGAACGGGTAGTTTTGTCCCCAGTCCCCTGCAATGAAAGGACAGACCATGTTACCCGATTGTTTCCTCCGATCCCTACCCAGCCGGTTTTTTGTCGTAATTCCTGGCCCCATCCTTTTTAATAATCGTTTTTCCTTTTTGGAGAATTGAAAATGAAACCGGAAAGCAAAACCAAGGCCCAGCTTGTCGAAGAATTATCGAGGCTTAAAACAAGAGTCCAAGAACTGGAGCGCAAAGAGGTGGAGGAGATGCTTCAGGAGAGTGGAGCGCGTTTAAAGGCCCAATATCAGGGAGGTCCTATCCCGACCTTTACCTGGCGGAAAAAAGGGAAGACCTTCGAATTGGTGGACTTCAATCAGGCGGCGGAAGGGGCTACCGGGGGGAAAGCCAAAACGTTCCTTGGAAAAACCGCAGCTGAGATGTATCAAGACAAGACGGAGATATTAGAGGATATTCATCGATGTTTTAGGGGGAAAAAAGTTATTAAACGAGAGTTGACGTCTCGGCATTTTATGCCGGGCAGAACGATGGCCGTTACCTATGCCTTTGTCCCCCCGGATCTGATCATGGTTCACGCGGAAGACATCACCGAGCGCAAGCGGACAGAGGAGGCGATGCGGAATAGCGAGGAAACTTTTAGAACATTAGCCGAGAACGCCAATGATGGAATCTTTATAGCCGTGGGAGAAGGGATTCAGACTTACGCCAACCGGCGGGCAGGGGAAATTTCCGGTTACAGCGTGGCTGAATTGCTGAAAAGCGGCATTCGGGATTTGGTACATCCCGATGATGTACAGAAGGTAATGGAAAGATATCGAAAAAGACTTACCGGTGAACCTGCCCCATCACAGTATGAGGTTAACATTATACGCAAAGACAGAAAGACCATACCCATAGAATTAACCGCCGCGAAAACAGTCTGGCATGGGAGTCCGGCTGATCTGGTCATTATCCGTGACATCACCGAACGTAAGCGATCCCAGGAAGCCCTGCAGGAAAGTGAGGAGAAATACCGCAATCTCGTTGAGCGGTCAACTGACGGTATCGGAATTGGGCAGGACGGGATTCTCCGGTTTGCCAATAAACGATTGACCCAAATGATTGGATACTCGGTTGAAGAAATGGTCGGTGCTCCCTTATCCGATTTCCTTATGGCCGATCAAGTCTCCAAAGTTATTGATTTCTATAAGCGGCGTATGGACGGAGAAGATATTCCAACCAATTATGAAACGGCTCTGAGGCATAAGGATGGAAGCAGAATCGAGGTCGAGTTCAACGCCGGTATTATTACCTACCGGGGAAGACCCGCCGACTTTGTCCAGATCAAAGACATCACCGAGAGGAAGCATTTGGAAGAGGCCCTGCGGGAGAGTGAGGAGAAATTCAGGAAAATATTTGATAACTCCTCTATCGGCATGTCGATGACTTCTTTGGACGGTTCGGTGTATGTCAACCAGTCCTTGAGCGAGATGCTGGGATATACGAGGGAGGAATTATCCGGCCTCAAATGGCAGGATTTCACCCATCCCGACGATATTGAATTGACTCAAGAACACATTGAACAAATGCTGTCCGGCGAAAAAACATCGGTCAGATTCAATAAGAGATACATCAAAAAGGATGGTTCCACCTTGTGGGGGGATCTGAATACCGTCCTGCAAAAAGATAAATCCGGCAATCCGTTATATTACATCTCCGGGCTTGTGGATATCACTGAGCGCAGGCGCTGGGAGGCCCTGATCGAGCGGACTATGCGTGAAACCCGCATGCGCTTTGAGGTCAGCCAGGCGTTGGTGGGGAAAGAGACCGAGGACGAGGTGCTGGACGCCTTGATCCAACAGGCAGGTATTTACCCGCAGGCGCTGGTGGCAATCCTTACCTTCGAAAAATCGGATGCGGGGCTTGTTGGAATCCTGCGACGTATCGATTATTTTTCAAGCGGTTTGACAAAGAACGTGCCTTTAGGGACCCTCTTTCCTTCTTCAGAGTTCTCGATAATCAACCGGTATGTGACCGGTCTGCCGTTTGTCTCAAACAATGTCTTGACCGATGAGGGCCTGGACCCTTCCGTCCGGGATCTTATCAGTCGGGCCGGGGGAAGGAGTTTTGCGGCCTTTCTTCTTGAAGAGGGGAAGGAATTATTGGGGTTGATTATCGCCACAGCCGGTTCTGCTCATTACTTTGACAAGGGAAAGGAGCACCTTTATAAAACATTGGCCGAACAGGGGGCGGTGGCGCTGCGGGCCGCCTACCTACGGGGGCAGATCCGCGAATCGCAAAAGAGGTTCCAGGACTTGGTAGAGACCCTGAACGACTGGATCTGGGAGGTCAATCAGGACGGGGTCTACACCTATGTTAGCCCCAAGATTCGAGACCTGTTGGGATTCGAACCGGAAGAGCTGTTGGGAAAGACCCCGTTCGATCTCATGCCGTCGGAAGAAGCCCAACGTGTCTCAGGAATATTTGAACCTCTTAAAGCTGCCCGGCAACCGTTGATCACCCTGGAAAACACCTGCCGCCATAAAGACGGTCATCTGGTAGTGTTTGAAACCAGCGGCATGCCGTTTTTTGATGGGGAGGAGCAATTCAGGGGTTATCGCGGCATTGACCGTGATATATCCGAGCGCAAGCAGATCCAGAATGCCTTACAAATGAGTGAAGAACGGTTTCGGATCGCCGCTGAAAGTTCCAATGATTTTATTTACGAATGGGATCTCAATACAGGTCAATTGGAATGGTTTGGTGCCGCTACGGAGAGGCTCAATTATCTTTTTAGCGAACTTCCTGTCACCACAGCCGCTTTTGAGAAGAGTATACATCCCGAGGATTATGAACGCATCTCACAGGCAGTCAGACGGCAGGTGCGGTATGGGGAACCATATAGGCAAGAATACCGGTTGATCGGAAAGACCGGAGATATCTTTCATATCAAAACGGCCGGCATGTGTCTGCGGGATGAAAACGGGAGGGCTTACAAATGGATCGGCACCACAAGTGACATCAGCGAACATAAACGGGCTGAAGAGGCGCTACATCAGACCGAGGAGAAATACCGGGGCATCGTCGAGAATTCCGTGGAGGGAATTTTTCAGTTCTCAAGCGACTGGAAATTTCTGATGGCTAATACCGCCGTGGCCAGATTTCATGGTTATGATACTCCCGAGAAACTGATGACCGATATATCCGACATTGGAGAACAACTCTATGTGCATCCAGAAGACCGTCAAAGATATCTCAACCTCATGGCCGAGGAAGGGTTGGTGAAAGGATTCGAAGCCCAATTGTATACGAAACACGGAAGGATCAAATGGGGATCGATGAATGTGCGCTCGGTAAAGGATAACAGGGGGAAAATACTCTATTATGAAGGTACCATTGAAGATATTACCACCCGCAAGGAGGCCGAAGAAGGATTACAAAAAAGTCTGGAAAAGCTGCGTAAGGCCACCGGAGGGATCATCCAGGCCATGGCCTTGACCGTAGAAACCCGGGATCCCTATACCGCAGGTCACCAGCGCCGGGTAGCCGACCTGGCCCGATCTATTGCCCAGGAGATGGGGCTTCCCGAAGACCAGGTGGACGGCATTCGCATGGCCGGCATTGTCCATGACCTGGGAAAAATTGCCGTGCCGGCCGAGATCCTCAGTAAGCCTACTCAATTAAGCGATATTGAATTTGGGTTGATCAAGGTCCATCCACAGATCAGTTATGACATTCTGAAGGATATCGATTTCAGCTGGCCTGTGGCTGATATCGTTCTTCAGCATCATGAAAGGATCAATGGATCAGGATATCCTTTGGGGCTGTCCGGAGAAGCTATTTATTTGGAAGCCCGTATCCTGGCCGTGGCCGATGTGGTCGAGGCCATCGCCTCCCATCGACCCTATCGACCGGCCTATGGAATAGATGTAGCCTTGGAAGAGATCTCAAAAAACAAGGGTCAACTTTATCATACGGAGGTCGTGGATGCCTGTTTGAGGTTGTTTAGGGAAAAGGGATATAAGTTTGACTGACAGCAACCTGAGGCCTGAAAAAGGATTCAAGGGATCCATGAGCCAAGGATTCAAGTGGAAGGCCTTCAAATTAAAATCCTCGAATCCTGGAACCCTCGAACCTTATTTTCTTGTTTAAGACATGACTCGTTTCCGTAAACCCTATCGTCTGATTACACACACCGCTGATCTTGGCATGGAAGTCCGTGGAATGAATCTTCCCGATCTTTTTGCCCAAGCGGGCTGGTCTTTTTTTGATATCATGATGGAAGCCCGACGGATTGACCTACGGCAGGAAAGACCGATTGCCGTGAAGGCCCCGGACCGGGAAGCCCTCCTGGTTGCCTGGCTGGGAGAGTTATTGTATTTATTTGAGAGCCGGCAACTGGTTTTTGGAATGTTCACGATTCAATCATTGACTTCGCACACGATTCAAGCCTTGGGGCGTGGGGAATTGTTTGATTCGGAAAAACATGGTCTTAAGCTGGCCGTCAAGGCCGTAACCTACCATCAGCTTCGTATCTGGCAAGAAAAGGGGATTTGGAAGGCCAGGGTAATTTTTGATCTATGAGTGAAGCCAGAATACAGAATACTGGAGCCAGGAGCCAGGGGAAAACCCCGGTTATTAATATTCGCGACACTTATTTAACTAATTCCTATAAATTTTATTAAATGGATTGGCTGTTATTCTGAATTCTGACTTCTGGATTTTCTTTTTTGGAGTATCTTATGAGCGAAAAAGTGAAAATCGAGAAAATAGACGAATATCGCTACCTCATCCCCCGGGAAGGGAAGATGCGGACCGACGGTCTGATCTTTATATCCGAGGCTATGCTTTCCGGTCTAATGCAGGACGAAAGTCTCCGGCAAGTGATCAATGTCGCCTGGCTTCCCGGGATTGTAGGCCCCTCCCTGGCCATGCCGGATATTCATTGGGGATACGGATTTCCTATCGGGGGGGTAGCCGCTTTTGATCCTGACCAAGGGATTGTCTCGCCCGGAGGGGTCGGGTACGACATCAATTGAGGTGTGCGGTTGCTGCGCTCCGGGTTGAGCCGCAAAGAGATAGAAGGCCGGATCAAAGAAATCGTTGGTGCTCTATTTCGAAATATTCCTTCAGGGGTCGGCTCCCACCGGAAAGACTTTAAACTTTCAATCAAAGATCAGGAAAAGGTTTTGAACCTTGGGGCCCGCTGGGCTGTAAACCAGGGTTTCGGCAGCCTGAAAGATCTGGAGCATATCGAAGAAGGGGGCTGTATCGAAGGGGCCAGGCCCGACCTGGTTTCATCCAAAGCATTGGAGCGGGGAAAGGATCAGCTCGGCACTCTTGGTTCAGGAAATCATTTTGTCGAAGTGGGTTATGTGGAAACCATTTACGATCCCAAAGCGGCCCAAGGTCTGGGTCTTTTTGACCAACAGGTAACGGTTATGGTTCATACCGGGTCCCGAGGTCTGGGGCACCAGGTCTGCGATGAGGCTATAAAAAAACTCATCCCGGTTACGGCCAAATACGGCATCGAATTGCCGGATCGGCAGTTGTGCTGTGCCCCTATCAACTCTCCCGAAGGCCGTGAATATTTGGGGGCCATGGCCGCGGCCGCCAACTTTGCCTTTGCCAACCGACAGATTATTACTCATTGGGTTCAAGAGACCCTGGAAAAGATCATGCGAATAAGCCCGAAGATGCTTCAACTGGAGTTAGTCTATGACCTATGCCATAATATCGCCAAACTGGAGGACCATGAATGGGACGGTCAGAAAAGAAGGCTTTGTGTCCATCGGAAAGGGGCGACTCGGGCCTTTCCGGCTCACCATCCTCAGGTCCCAATGGATTACCGGGAGATGGGGCAGCCAGTCCTGATCCCCGGAGACATGGGCCGTTACTCTTATGTCCTGTTAGGGACCGATCAGGCCATGACCGAGACTTTCGGCAGTACCTGCCATGGGGCAGGCCGCCTTATGAGTCGCCAGGCCGCTATCAAAAAGGCCCGAGGACGGTCTGTAGTCCGGGAAATGGAAGATCAGGGGATAATCGTTCAAGGTGCCGGCCGAGGGACGATTGTTGAGGAAATATCGGAAGCCTATAAAGATGTGGCCCAAGTGGTCGAGGTGGTGCATCAGGCCGGTATTGCCAAGAAAGTGGTCCGGTTGAGACCCATGGGGGTCATCAAAGGGTGATGGTGATGAATAATAATCCGGTCCAATCCATAACGTTAACCACCCAGGGTACTTTTTTAGGAAAACATTTTATCCCTTTGACGCCTGAACAGATACGGATTGAGGAGACCTGGGAACAATATCTGGATGAGACGCTGGGTCCTGAAATGCAGCCCGAGGAATTGGAAGCCCTGGAGAGGGCCTTAAAAAAATTCAAAGGCATTACCGATCAAAAACTGGAGAATCCTTATTTCTGGGAAAACTGGGCACCCACCTGGGCTGAATATTCGAGAAGGAATTTGACCCGGGGACTTCTTTTGCTGAATCGTTTGGATCGATTTGAAACTCATCAGAACATCATCAGCCTGGGGGCCGGTTCCTGTTGGCAGGAAGTTTTTCTGGCCCAGTACTGTTGCCCTGGGAGCAAAGTTTTAAGACTGGATTTTTCCCTTCCTATGATCAAACAGGGGACCCTTCTGGCCAAGAAAAGAGAAATTAAAAACATCCACTTTACCGTCGGTAAGGTGGAAAACCTTCCCCTGGCGGATCACACCGGGGACCTGATCATCAGTATCAATTTGCTCGAACTCGTTCCGGATGTACCTCGAGTGCTGACGGAGATCCAAAGAATTTTATCAGGACCATCTCAGGGTCGGTATTTTTTTGCCTTTCCGTTAAACCCCCGCGACCGCCTACGGTCCAAGGCCGAGGGCTGGAAATCGATGATAATCCAGTCCGGCCTGGAAACACCGGGGCTTTTTTGTTTGTCGGGGAAAAATTATAAAGGGAAATCTCTCCGTCTGCTGATTCTGACTAATATTATTTCTTAGGGATCAAACACACAGCAAAAAAATCGAATATCTAAGGGGAATAATGTCCAAAAAGAAACAACCTGAACTGAAAACCAATGAAAAACTGGGTTGCCGGATACAAGAGTTGAATAAGGCCCTCAAGGAAAGGCTTGCGGAATTTCAAAGGACCGAAACCATCCATTTACCCAAGGTCTTACCCCCGGCCGAGGAATTACAAGAACTCAAGATGTTGATTGAATGGTGCCTTAAGCTGTGGGCCGAACATGATGGTTTTATTTTTAAACCCGGCCGATATTTTAATGAATAGGGGAAAGCCTTGAAAAATATCCCCTTTTCTCCAATCTCTGTGGCAGAATCACTTTTTAATCCGCGAAATACTAAATGTATGTCTGTGGTTAAAATTTTCGTCTTCCTTGACCTTGAAAAAAATTGACCATTTTTCAAAGCTCTCTAAGCGGGATTTTTTTGATTGCCGAGCGGTTTGCTTATTTTTCGTTTAGGATGACCAGTTGATATTTCCGGGTCCCCAATCCGATTTCTTCAGCATAGCGAAGCTGAACTTCCCAATCGATTTTAGGGTAGATCCCGCGGAATTTATCTTCCCCGGATTTATAATTTTTTGTTAAGGCCGAATCCTTATTGCCCGGCTCGTTATTGACCAAGTCCACCGAGGCCTGATCTATGGCCACCGGATCGGTGGAGGCCAGGATGCCGATATCGCGAACAATCGGCCGATCACTGTGATCGTAACAATCACAGGCTGGAGAGATATCGGTCAGAAAATTCAAAAAGACAGCCCGGCCTTCTTTGCCTTTCAGAACCCCCAAGGTGTATTCGACCATTTTCTGCTGAAAAACCGTTATGGAGGGGTTCCAACGGATACCGATGGCCTCTTGCGGGCAGATCAGGATACACTCTCCGCAGCCGACACATTTTCCCGGATTGATCGCGGCTTTTTTTTCTTGTAGGCCAATGGCCTCCTGGGCACAATGGCTGATGCATTCACCGCAACCGATACATTTTTTCCGGGTGATTTTAGGGGCCGTATTGGAATGCTGGCTCAGCTTGCCCTCCCGGGAAGCGCAACCCATACCCAGGTTCTTTATGGTTCCGCCGAACCCGGACAATTCATGTCCCTTAAAATGGGCCACACTGACTATGGCATCGGCATCAACGATGTCAGCCGCAATAGAAACCGCCTCAAAGTTTTTTTGATGGATAGGGACCCGGATGGCTGATTTGCCCTTGATTCCATCGGCGATCACCAGGGGAGCTCCGACGGTCGTGAAAGAGAAACCGTTTTCCAGGGCGGTCTGGAGGTGGGAAACGCTGTCGCTGCGGGTTCCCACATAAAGGGTATTGGCATCGGTCAAAAAAGGCTTTCCGCCCCAGGCCCGGATCTTGTCGGTTATGGGACGCACATAAACCGGTTTTACATAAGCCGTGTTCCCTTTCTCTCCGAAATGGATCTTGACGGCCACCAGATTTTTTTTCTTCAAAGGTCTGGTAAAAGGGACCTGGTCCAACAGCCGGCCGATTCGTTGCAGCCGATTCTCTTTAAAGGTCGCTTTCAGATCCAGAAAAAAGACAGGAGAACCCATATCATTTCTTTATGTTTTTTTCTTACCTTCAACCTATATATTATATTCAAGAAGTTGAAAGACACTTTATAACAGATTGCTCAAAAAGGTCCGGATACAAGGCGCCCGAAATCCCGAGGAATGAGACGTACATAATAGTACATCGCAATGACGAGGGAAGAGGGCAACGCAGTAGATGGGCCTTTTTCAGCAACCTGTTATATAATCCCCATGCCCTTCAGCACCGACAGCATGACCGCTGCAGCCATGACCGAGCCGATCTGACCTCCCGCATTGGCTCCCATGGCGTGCATGAGCAGGTAATTTTTTTTGTTATATTTAAAACCTTCTTTCTGGACAACCCGGGCCGACATGGGGAAGGCTGAAATGCCGGCCGCTCCGATCAAGGGATTGACTTTGCCGCCGGTCAATACCTTTAAGGCCTTTCCGAAAAGGACCCCGCAGGCCGTGTCCAGACAGATGGCCAACAGGCCCAGGACCAGGATGACTAATGTTTGAGGTTTGACGAATTCAGGTCCGCTCATGGTCGCCCCGATGGAAATACCCAGGAGCAAGGTGACAATGTTGGCGATTTCATTCTGTGAGGCATTGGTCAGCCGGGTCACGACTCCGGATTCCTTCATCAGGTTACCGAGCATGATGGTGGCCAAAAGGGGGAGGCCTTTGGGGGCAATCAGACCTCCCAATATGGTGATGACAATGGGGAAGAGGATCCGGGTTGTTTTGGAAACGGTTTTTTTATGGGTCTTCATGACGATTTGACGTTCTTTTTCCGTGGTCAACATCCTCATGATAGGCGGTTGAAGCACAGGGACCAGGGACATATAGGAATAAGCAGCCACAGAGACCGCCCCGAGCAAATGAGGGGCATACTGGGAAGCGACATAAATGACTGTAGGGCCGTCGCAGGCCCCGATAATGCCGATCGTTACCGCATCCAGCTTGTTAAATCCCAGGGCCAAGGCCAGGAGTAAGGTCAAAAATATCCCGCACTGTCCGGCCGCCCCCAATAAAAACGTATAAGGATTTTCCAGGACGGGTCCGAAATCGGTCATGGCGCCAATACCGACAAAAATAAGCAAAGGAAATAATTCAGTCAAAATACCAAAGTCATAAATGACTCTGAGGAATCCATCTTTACCCATCAATTCCGTAAGCGGGATATTGACCATGATAGCCCCAAAGCCTATGGGAAGTAACAGCAAAGGTTCAAAATCCTTTTTGATCCCCAGATAAAGGAGAAGACAACCAATGACGATCATGATCAGGTTGGACCACTGGAGGTGAGCAAATCCGGCGATCAACCCGGATAATCCACTAATAATGGCTTCGAGCACGATTCATTCCTCCTTTCTTATTTTTCTTCCCCTTCTTTAATCGGAAAAAGTTTTTTCAGAACACCCATCAGCCCGCTCATAATCATTAAGGTTAGTAACGTGCCGCCCATACCGACGATAAGCATGCTGAGTCCGAAAGTCCAATTGTCCATGATTTCCTCCTTCTTTCCCCCTTTTGACTATTTCCGGGAGAAAGGGAAAGCTGATGGTTTATTTTCGATAGTGAAGTTCATTGCGTACCGGATGAGGATCGGCCATTTTGTGAACCATCTCCTCCACCAGGTGATACTCTTTGGGAGAATGGACCGAACCTCTTAAAACAATAGATTTCCCATCATGAAAAACTTCCAAAGTGGGAATAAACACCTCCGGGTGAGTAAAAATTCTGGCCTTAACCCCCGCGGTCAAGGCGCGATCCCCCAGCCGCTGCCGGCCTACCGGGGTGGCTCGTTGATCCCATTGTTTCAGGGCCTCCATCAACTCCAGAGTCACCTGCTCACAAGTTTGAAGGCCGGTATTAAAAATCAGATCATAGTATTGTTGGTCTTCCCAGTGTTTCCCATAAATAACCCTTAGATAGCCGGCCCTGGTCTGATCGGTTTTTTGAATCAGCTCTTCAGCGGTCTCTCGGTTTATCTCATTGTTGAGCATGGCCCGTTCAATACGGACTTCCAAGGGAGCAAACAATCGAACCTTTAAGACATGAGGAATATCCTGCAAAAGAAAATGACTGCCCCGCCCGACAATGACTACCCTATCCTTGAGGGCATATTCATAAATAAAAGATTCTATCAGGGCGATAAAGCCGCGATATTCCCAATCATATTTTTCCCAGAGACTGGGGCGAACCTCGTCGAATTCCACCGCCAGACGCCCCCATTTTTCTCCAACTGTTTGCAGGTCGGTCTGGATTCGATTCTTGTCCACGTAATCATAACCCATCTGTTGAGCCACTGCCCGGCCAATGACCCGGCCGCCGCTTTTATATTCTCTGGAAATTGATAAAATAGCCATAAACGTTTAATCCTCTTTGAATGATTTAAGAGCTTCCTTAGTCGATTGGGGTTCGAGTGCTTGTTCTTCCCGGGATATCTTCCATTTGATCCATATTTTTCCGGCCACCAGAACGCCAAGGGTAAAAAATATCTCGACGCTGTATTGGAAAAATTTGGAGGGGTGGATGAGTTTGGTGATAAATGGATCGGTAATCATCATTTCCCCGGCTACCCTTCCCAGAACAGCGGCCCCGATATAAACCAGGAAGGGATATTTGTCCATCAACATGGCCAGGAGATTGCTGGTAAAAACCACAAAGGGGATACTCAAACCCAAACCGAAAAGAAGGAGAAACAGGTTTCCCTTGGAGGCACCGGCAACGGCCAGGACGTTATCCGTGGACATGGTAAGATCGGCGACGATAATCACCCAGACGGCCTGCATCAACGTTTTGGCCTCCTTCTTCACCGCTTCATCCGGGGCCCCTTCGACAAAGAGTTTCACGGCTATCCAGATTATCACCGCACCGCCGATAAATTTGATAAATTGAATCTGTAAAAGTTGGGCGGCAAAAAAGGTGAGGATCACCCGGAGAATTACGGCTGCGCCGGCGCCAAAGGCGATTCCCCTCATTCGCTGTTTTCGAGGCAGAGACCGAACGGCCATGGCAATGACCACGGCATTATCCCCGGCCAGGATGAGGTCTATGAGAATGATGCTCAAAAAACCAACAAAAAATTCCCAGGTAAAATGAATTTGACCAAAGATTCCTAAGTCCAACGCCTTCCCCTCTCCATAATGATACTACAACGGATTTTTTTCTGTTCCCCCAGTTTCTGGCCCTTATATGGAACCCAAAGCTATTACAATGAACCTCGGCTTGTCAAGGATAAATATCCATTGGTTATCTTGATATTTTTTGATCATGTCTGAGTAAAAAACGGCTTGACTCTGCTCCCCTAAGAGGTTCTAATGGTCTTGATTAAAAAAATAAAAAGGATGCAACATTGGAGCATACTTATACGGATTCCCGGATCATTAAAACCCACTGCTCGCGGATGGACCATGGAGGCTGTGGACTACTGGTCGAGGTTAACGAAGGACGGATCATAAAGATCAAAGGAGATCCCCAATGTCCTATCGGCCACGGCTATGTCTGCCCGAAGGCTTTGGCTTCGGCGAAGCGATCCATTCACCCCGATCGCCTGACTAGGCCTTTACTCAGACAGGGGGCTCGTGGTGAGGGGCAATGGAAACCGATTAGTTGGGAAGAGGCTCTCCAGACTATTGCCGAACGTCTGAACCGCATCCGCCGGAAACATGGCCCTGAAGCCGTGGTTTTCGCTCAGGGGGCGCCCAAAGGGCTGGAACATTTTGTCCTGATTCGACTGGCCAATGTATTCGGATCTCCCAATGTCTGCGGTCCACAGCATGTCTGCCATATGCCCCGGGAAATCGCCGGACTGTTGACCGTGGGTTTTTTGCCGGTCCCGGATTATGATTCGCCTGCCAGTCTTATTCTGAATTGGGGGAGCAATCTTCTTAACAGCAACGAGGAAGGGATTATCTGTTTACGATTGATCGAGTCCGTAAAAAGAGGGGCCGACCTGATCGTCGTTGATCCCCGGAAGACTCATCTGGCTACCATTGCCCAAAACCATCTTCAAATAAAACCCGGAAGCGACATCGCTTTGGCCTTGGGCCTGATCCATATTATCATTCGGGAAGGATTATTTGATCATGGTTTCGTGGAACAATGGACCGTTGGTTTTCAGGAATTGCAAGAACAGGTTGAGGCATTTAATCCAGAACGGGTGGCCGAACTGACCTGGCTGACGCCGGAGGAGATCGTCCAGACGGCCTGGACTTACGCAACCTCCCGACCGGCCGTCATCCAATGGGGCAACGCCCTTGAACATACCGTAAACAGCCTGCAGACCTGCCGGGCCCTGCTTTGTTTGATGGCCATTACCGGTAATCTGGATGTGCCGGGCGGCAACATCCTGCCTTCCATGCCTCCGGTTGCCCGACTGGCCGATTTTGTCAAAGCCGCTCTTCTGCCGGAAAAAGTCCAAAAAATGTTGAGCCGGGCCTTCAACCTGGCCCCGAATTTTATGGTCGTTCCACCACCGATGGTTGTCCAGGCCATCCTGACTAATAATCCTTATCCTGTCCGGGCCATGGTGGCCCAGGTCACCAATCCTCTGATCACCAACAGCGATGCCCGCCGAACCTACGAGGCCTTGATGCGGCTCGATCTTCTGGTTGTTTCGGAAATCTTTATGACCCCTACCGCCGCCCTGGCCGATATCGTCCTGCCGGCGGCGACCGGTTTTGAGTTTGATGATATCGGCCATTATGGTCTGGCCCAGGGCTGGATTTCATCCCGTCCGAAAATCGTGGACCCTCCGGGAGAAAGCTGGCCGGACATAAAAATCTTGAATGAGTTGGGCAAGACCTTGGGTCATGCCGAGCATTTCTGGGAGGATTATCACCAGGCCTTGGATGAAGTATTAGCCCCGGCCGGGATGAACTATGATCAGTTTAAGGAAAGGGGAGTACTCAAGGGTAAGGAAGGCTATAAAAAATATGAGGCCATTGGATTTAAGACTTCTTCTAAAAAGGTAGAGCTTTTTTCCAGGCAACTCGAGGATTGGGGTTTTGATCCTCTGCCGGCGTTTTCAGAGTTTCCCGGGGTTTCTTTGGAATATCCGCTGTTGGCCACCAGCCGAAAATCCCCCCATTTTTTTCACTCGGCCTATCGGCAGATTCCTTTTTTACGCAAGAAGCATCCTGAACCAAAGATGGAGATCCACCCCGCGGCGGCCAGGATACTCGGTTTGGGCGAAGGGGACTGGGCCCGTATTATAACCCCTACAGGTCAAATCGAGCAAACAGTCCACCTTTCTGAAGGGCAGGATCCGCGGGTAGTTTTTCTGGATTATGGCTGGTGGTTTCCTGAAGAGGATGTGGTATCCCTTTTCGATTGGGATCGATCGAATCTCAATATCTTAACGGCGAGTGAACCCTTCGAGCCGGCTATGGGAACCCCAAATCTGCGCGCCTTCCCTTGTCGAATCGAAAAAGGCCCCTCTAAAAAATAAAAAAAGGAAGGTAAATCGGAATTTCTTCCTGCCGAAGAAATTCCCTCCTTCCCTTGAAGAGGTTAAGAAACTTTTAACTACCCAACAGCACAACCAGAAGGTTATTTCTTTTTGGCCGGGGCTTTTTTGGCAGGGGCCTTCTTAGCCGGGGCCTTCTTGGCCGGGGCCTTCTTGGCTACAGCTTTTTTGGCCGGAGCCTTCTTGGCTGTTGCCTTCTTGCTTGGGCTCTTGGCTGTTTTAGCGGCCTTCTTGGGGGCGGCTTTCACAGTTTTTTTAGCAGGAGCCTTTGCTTTTTTGGTTGCTGCCATGATAGTTCCTCCTTTCCTATATATAGTATTTTGGAAAATTTTATTCTACTATATATAGTATGTCAAGAAAAAAATACATTTTTTTAATTTTTTTTTAAAAAAATTTTTAGTCTCTCTTTTCTTTATCTTCTCTGATTTTCTTTTTCATAAACCGATTCCGTCCATCGATGTCTGACAGCGGGGGCACTTTCCTTTTTGCAGATTATTTTTCAAAATAGAAAATCCAAAACGATCCAAGAGTAAATAACCGCACAGATGGCAGTAGGTTTTTTCGGCCGCATCTCCAGGGACATTGCCCGTGTAGACATAACGCAACCCCGCTTCTTTACCTGTTTCCCAGGCTTGTTGTAATGTTTTGATCGGGGTGACCGGCAACTGGGTGAGTTTATAGGTGGGATGGAATCGACTGATATGCCAGGGAGTCTCCGGACCCAGATCATCGACGATGAACCGGGCCAGTTCGCTTAGCTCTTCCTTTGAATCGTTAAGGGTTGGAATGATCAATGTGGTTACTTCAACCCAGATCTTCATCCGTTTCATTATTTTCAGGGTGTCTAAAACCGGGGCCAATCGGGCGCCGCACTGGGTTTTATAAAAATGATCGCGAAACGCTTTCAGATCGACATTGGCGGCGTGAAGATGAGGATGAAGGGATTCCAGAACGTCCTGAGTCATATAGCCGTTGGTGACGAAGACGTTTTTTAATCCCTGAGCGACGGCCAGCAAGGCGATGTCCTGCGCGTATTCAAAGAAGATGGTGGGTTCGGTATAGGTATAGGCAATAGACCGACATTCGGTTCGAAGGGCGGCGGTGATTATGGCTTCAGGGGGAACCTCTTCTCCGGGAGTCCCTTTTAATCCTCGAGCCTGTGAAATATCGGCGTTCTGGCAAAAGAGACAGCGGAAATTACATCCGGTGGTGGCCAGGGAAAACGAAGAAGACCCGGGGAGAACATGAAAGAGGGGTTTTTTTTCTATCGGATCGACATGATGGGCAATAGGTCTTCCATAGACCAGAGAATAAAGGGTCCCCTGGCGATTCTCCCGGATATGGCAGATCCCCCGCCGCCCCTCTTTGATCAGACAGAGGTGATGGCAGGCCCGGCAGCGTACCCGTTGATCTTTTTCTTTGTCATACAACCGGGCTTCTTTCATTGTCGCTTCCTTTAAAGACAATCGACTCGGGGATGGGAAGGCACTGCGACGCGGAGACGCAAAGACGCGGTGTCGCGGGGAAACCCAAATCGGATTGCGGATTGTGGATTCCTTTGGCCTTCTCTCCTGGTTTCCTCATACCCCGCGTTCCCTCTTCCCCGTATCTCCGTGTCACCCCTTCTGCGGTTAAAGCCGATCCTTCAAAACAGCTCCCGTGCTCCCGGACGTAACCATCTGGGCATACCGATAGGCGTATCCGGATTGGATCTTTGGGGGAAGAGGAGTCCATCCCTTCCTTCGTTTTTTAAGCTCATCCTTGGAAACCAGAAGCGTTAACTTCTTTTTGGGGATATCGATTTCAATCCGGTCGCCTTCCTGGATCAGTCCGATCGGTCCTCCGGCAGCCGCTTCCGGAGAGACATGTCCAATGGCCGCCCCTTGAGTTCCGCCACTAAACCTTCCGTCGGTGATCAGGGCCACCTCCTTGCCTAATCCCATCCCAATGATAGCGGAGGTAGGAGAGAGCATTTCCTGCATACCCGGTCCGCCTTTGGGACCTTCGTAGCGAATAACCACCACGTCTCCTTTTTTGATTTTTTTGCCGAGAATGGCCTTTTGGGCCTCGGGCTCCGAGTTAAAAACCCGGGCCGGCCCGCTGTGGGTCATCATTTCCGGAGCCACGGCCGATTGCTTGACCACTGCCCCTTCCGGGGCCAGATTCCCATAAAGAATGGCGATCCCCCCTACGGCATGATAAGGGTTGGAAAGGGGACGGATAATTTCCTTATCTAGGATTCTTTTTCCTTTCAGATTTTTTTCCAAACGGGCACCGGTTACCGTCATCACTCGGAGATCAACGGCCTTGATTTTAGTTAACTCGGCCATGACCGCCGGAATTCCCCCGGCTTCGTCCAATTCCGGCAGGCTATTGGGTCCTCCGGGAATCAAACTGCATAAATGAGGGGTCCGTTGACTGATTCGGTTAAAAAGATCCAAAGGCAGTTCCAGATGGGCCTCATGGGCTATGGCCGGCACATGAAGCACCGTATTGGTCGAACAGCCCAGGGCCATATCCACGGCAATGGCGTTGCGAAAGGCGGATAGAGTGGCGATGTCCCGGGGGCGGATATTCTTTTTCAACAGATCCATCACCTTCATCCCGGCTTGTTTGGCCAGACGAATCCGCGCAGCCGACACGGCTGGTATAGTCCCGTTACCCGGAAGTCCCAACCCGATGGCCTCGGTCAAACAATTCATCGAGTTGGCCGTAAACATCCCGGCGCAGGAACCGCATCCTGGACAGGCCGCATCTTCCATCTCCAACAGATCCCGGGCCTTCATGGTTCCGGACATGACCTGACCGACCCCTTCAAAGACACTGATCAGGTGGACATCCTTCTTCCGCCATCTTCCGGTGAGCATGGGTCCGCCGCTGATCATGATGGCCGGGATATTCAACCGCAGCATGGCCATGAGCATGCCGGGAATAATCTTGTCGCAGTTAGGGATCAGCACCAGGGCGTCGAAGGGGTGGGCCCGGGCCATGACTTCCACGGAATCGGCGATCAATTCCCGGCTGGCCAGAGAATATTTCATGCCCTCATGATTCATGGCAATTCCGTCACAGACCCCGATGGTGGAAAACTCCATGGGAGTTCCCCCATTCATCCGGACCCCGGCCTTTACGGCTTGGGCGATCTGGTTCAAATGAATATGGCCGGGAATGATTTCATTGGCCGAGTTGACGATTCCGATCAAAGGTCGGGCGATCTCCTCATCGGTATAGCCCATGGCTTTAAACAGAGAACGGTGAGGACTTTTTTCAATCCCTTTTTTCATGACATCACTTCGCATTGGTTTCTCCTTTTTAAAATCTTTTACCGGATATTTTTCATTGATAAGACATTATTGTTTTCTTTTTTTCATTTTACCATAAAAAGAACAGTGAATGAACCAAGAATTTTATCATTCGGAAAAACCCATGCCCGTCAGGGACCATCGGTCTTGGCCCAGGTCGTATTTCAGCAGATAAACCCTCTGGTCATCGGCCCGGATCTTAAAATAGAGATAATCTTCTCCGTACCATCGGTCAATGATCTCCTTGACGACAAAGGTTTTTTCAAGGAGTTTAAAGGAAACCGGCCGTTCCCCGTAGCGGTAGCCTGAGTAACAGGAGACTTCAATATGAAATTCCCGATTTGACATCCTCTTCATTTATCATTTTCTTTCCCTTTGATCAAATACTATCCCACCAATGAACATACCTTGCAATACGCGAATTGGTTATGTTATGTTTGAAAATAATGTTATAGAAGGGATCGTTTTTCCGAACTCTATGGAATGGATAACCACTCTGATCGATCTTTTTTTGCGCCTGGATCAACATTTGAATGTCATTATTCGAGATTACGGCTTATGGACTTATTTAATTCTGTTTGTCATCATTTTTTGTGAAACCGGGCTGGTGATAACCCCGATCCTTCCCGGAGACTCCCTGTTGTTTGCCGCGGGGACCTTTGCCGCCGGTGGTGCCCTGGATCCGCTCTGGTTGTTCGGTCTCCTGAGTACAGCCGCCGTGGCCGGCGACACGGTAAATTACTGGATTGGAAACCTCGTAGGGCCGAAGGTCTTTCACAAAGATGAGGTCCGGTTTTTCAAAAAGGAATATCTGAACCGGACCCATGAATTTTATGAACGGCATGGGGGAAAGACAATAATCATCGCCCGTTTCATCCCGATTATCCGCACCTTTGCCCCCTTTGTGGCCGGAATCGGTCAAATGACTTATATGCGTTTCCTCTCGTATAATATCATCGGCGGTATTGCCTGGATAGCCGTTTTTGTTTATGGCGGCTTTTTTTTCGGAAACCTGCCGATGGTTAAAAGAAACTTTACTCTGGTCATCTTGGCCATCATTTTTATTTCCGTGCTGCCGGGGATTTATGAATTTTTTCGTCAAAAGATGCAATCTCAAAAAATAACTGAGAAGGGCCGGTATAAATAAGGATAAAGAACATGGGAGAAAAGATCCAAGTTTCATCTGGAGTCAACCAACTGGACCACCTGTTAGAAGGTCTCTATATCGGGGACAATGTGGTCTGGCATGATGATGCCGGGAGCCTGGCCGCGGTGTTTTGTTTGAACTTTATCCAAATCTCTCAAAACCAAAACAAGCCGGTCATTTATGTGACCTTTGACCGTTCGCCGCGCAATCTCATGGAAAAATTGGGGCCCCTGTCGGAAAATCCTCTTCTGACCATCCTGGATTGCTTCACCTTTGGGAAAGGGGCCGGATCTTCCGTTTTTTTAAAATTTTATGAAGAGACCGGAAGGGGAAAATCCTGTTCGATCGTTAAAGTGAAAGATCCCCGGCAAATGGATCGGGTCGTTGAAAGTCTATACGATCTTCATGCTCCCATGAAAGGCGATGTCCGCCTGGTCTTTGAAAGTCTGACCGGGATGGCTGAGCTTTGGGGGGGAGAGGAACAGGTCCTTCAATTTTATTCCCATTCCTGTCCCCGCCTTTATGAATTGAATACCGTGGCTTATTGGGTCATGGAAAAGAAGGCCCATACGACTCGTTTCAGGGCCCAAATCAACCAGATTGCCCAGGTGGCCATCGATCTATCCATCAAACGGGGCACCACCTCTCTGACCATTCTTAAGGCTGAAAAGCGTGATCTGACCAATTTTCACAAACCCCACCCTTACTGGGTCAAAGACAAGGCTGTTTCTTTTGACACAGAAAAACGAATCGGCGGCGGGATTGATCTGGGCCAGCGGGTCAAAGAACTTCGCCTGAAGAAAGGCCTGTCCCAAACCGAATTGGCCCAGTTGGTGGGAGTTACTCCCAGCACCATCTCCCAGGTCGAAAGCAACATGATCTATCCTTCTTTGCCGGGTCTGTTGAAGATGGCCGAGATCCTTTCGGTTGAGGTCAGCTCTCTTTTTAAAGAACCAATCGATAAGAAAAAGCGGGTGGTTTTTTCATGCCAGGAGGCGGTAGAGATAAAATTTCCGGATCTTCCGGAGGGAAGCATTCAAGGGAAGTTGTTGACCCCGGTGGATATGGAAAGCAGGATCGAACCTTATTTGATCGAGATTCCTCCTTTTCAAACCCTTTCTTCCCATTTCTTCATCCCCAAGGGGGAAGAGATGGGCTATTTGCTTTCGGGAGAACTGCAGATCAAGCTGGAAAAGGAGTCTTATACCCTGCGTCCCGGGGAGGTCATCTGCCTGGTTTCGGGAATACCCTTGGAGTGGAAAAACGTTGGTTCTGAGGCAGCTCGATTGTTATGGGTGAAGATAAAATAAATAGGCGATAGGCTATGGGCAATAGGCACAAGGAGAGGTTAATGGTTTTTTTCTTGCCTATAGCCTATCGCCTTGTGCCTATCGCCTGATTTTTTATTTATTTAAAATATCCAACGCCTCCTGGCGGTAGGAATTCATCAGATAGGGAATGCCCGTTACCTTGGCGCATTCTTCGGTCAAAGACATGAGCTCCTGACGGCTGATGGCCTCAACATTGAAGCATCGCGCCCCGGCCATAAGCTGCTGCAAACCAACCTGGAGTTTATTGGCATAACTGAAAATACCGATAGCCCCCAAGGGGATATTTTTGATCTCCTTTTTGCCGACCAACTCAGTCACATTTTCATAACAGACAAAGATTTCTTCCGGGGTTTTCCCGAACTCGCTGACGGTTTTGGGCAGATCATTTTTCTTGATCCACTGTTCGATATTTTTTCCGACCATGCCCGGAATCATCAGGGCCCGCCCCATACAAATCGCTTTAATATAGGGAGAACCCAGAGCCAGGGCCTTAAATATCCCGTCCTCGGAACTGAAACCGCCGGCAAAGGCCAGGTCAGGTACCCGTTCGCCCTTTTTGCTTAGAATCTGGGCAAATTCATGGGCGGCCGAATGGAGATACAGAGAAGGCATTCCCCATTCTTCCATCATCCGCCAGGGGCTCATGCCGGTTCCCCCAGGAGCCCCATCAATGGTCAGGAGATCGATTTTGGCTTTGGAACCCCATTTAATGGCCATGGCCAATTCGCGCAGACCATAGGCGCCGGTTTTCAGGGTGATCCTTTTGAAACCCAGTTTGCGGAGTCTGGCCACTTCGGCATAAAAACCCTCTTCATCAATAAAACCCAAACGGCTGTGACGTTCAAATTCTTTGATGGCCCCATCTTTGAAAGCCGCCTGGCTGATCGGATCCGATGGATCAGGGGTGACGATATAGCCTCTCTTTTGCAGTTCCAAGGCCCGTTCCAAGGAATTGACCTTGATTTCACCTCCAATGCATTTGGCCCCCTGGCCCCATTTCAGTTCAATGGTTTCGATCTTGTGTTTGTTGATGATATATTCGGCCACGCCCAGCCGGGTGTCTTCCACGTTCATTTGGATCAACATTTCCCCCAAACCCCGGTAATAGCGGCGGTAGGCCTCGATCCTCCGGTCCATATCCGGGGATTGTACGGTTTTATTGTTTTTATCCAGCACCAGCCCGGGATCGATGCCGCAGACATTTTCCCCGCAAACGATCGTCACTCCGGAGATGGCCGCACCAACCGCAAAATGCTCCCAGTTTTTCCGGGCGATTTCGGTAGATCCTAAGGCCCCGGTAAAAATCGGCATAGCCATCTTGACTTTGATATCCCAGCCGTATTCGGTTTGGGTATTGACCGAAGGGAAACGGGCCGTATCCGGGTTGCCTTCAGTCCCGGCCGGCAGGCCTTTGGCCCCCAAGGCATAGCCGTGGATGTTCAAGTGCGAATAATCGATCGGATAATTCTTGTCTCCCCCGGCCGTAATATCCCCGAATGGCCCGGGATAAATAAGTTCCCGGCCTCTGAAGGTGGCCTTAAAGACTTCACAATTGCCCCGGCAGCCGTCAATACATCTTGAGCACAAACCGCTCATGGGGACCACGCTTTTAGACCGGTTAAAGCTCCTGGTGGCATCATTCGAATTGGGTTGTTGCAGGTTCATGTTTTTTCCCTCCTTTGGATTAGTTAAAATAAAAAAGGCGTCTTCCCTTTGTTTGGAAAGACGCCTTTGTCCTCATCATTAGTGAAAATTTCATACCACTTTGTATAAAATTTTCATTGTTACTGTTTTAAGAGATTACATTATTAGCAACACTTATTTGAATTGTCAAGAACTTTTTGCTTTGGATGATTAATAATTTAGTTTTACTAAAAAAGCGGGGATTTAACGAGGAATGCAGGCAATGATATTATATTTCTTCCGAAAGAAGGACGGCCTCGGCCACTTCCCGCATGGATTTTCTTGAATCCATGCTCCGTTTCTGAATCCAGCGATAGGCGTCTTCCCCATTCAGATGACGGCGCCGGATAAGGATATCCTTGGCCTTTTCGACCAATTTCCGGTTCTCTAATTCTTCCTGAATGACCCTGGATTTGACCATCAGCTCGGTATTAAAAATAGCCACCGCCGCCTGGTTGGCCACCGTAGTAAAAAGGTTCTGTTCGGTTTCGGTGAAGTGATGGGGCACCGAGGTATAGCAATTGATGACTCCGATAACCCGTTCCCGGACACTCATGGGCACGCTTAACATAGAAATCAATCCCATCTTTCGAGCCAGGGCCTTTTCTTTAAACCGGGGATCGTCTAAAACGTTGGAGGAAATATAGGGTTTGTTGTGCTGAGCCACGTAACCCACTACGCCTTCCCCGACCTTAAGAGAACGTTTTTTGAGATACTCCCGATTGATGCTTTGGGTGGCCCGGATGGTCAGGGATTGGGTCTTGTCCTCCAACAGCCAGAGAGAGCAAACCTGGGAGTTCATCGCCTCAGCCGTGACCAGGACGATTAGTTTTAAAATGTCTTCCAAGTACTGATCGGAGGTTATGGCCCGGCTGATGATGGTCAGGGCCTCAATGGTCTTGTCGTAGGATTGGGTATCCATATAGACACTTACACTCAGAAATCTGATAATTTGTTTCCAACATATAATGCACGGGTCATAGGGGGTGACCCTCCAAAAATTTGAAATATCTTTAGGTTTATTCTAACTGAAACCGCCCCCGGAGTTCAACAGAAAGATTTCGGATTATTTGAAAGGCCTTTTCCACGGTTTTCTCCCCATCCGGGTTGACCAGACAGCAGGTGGCCGGAGAAAGAAGGCTTCGTGAAAGCAGGAATTCCCGATCAATCCCTTTTTTATCCAACAATTCCCATAAGGTGGTCATGCGTTCTTCCAGGGATTCCAGATGCTCTTGTGCAAAGGGCTCAAAGTTGGTGGGCACAATCCCCCAGACCAGGATCCCGCCCCGGTCCAAAAACCTCCGAATGGATTTATGGTAGGAGGAAAAGACTTCTCCATTGGTATAAACATCGAGGGAGAGGATATCCAGATCCAACCCTAACAGGAAATCCCAATCAGGGTTGCCGCACAAATGAACCCCGCGGGGTCTTTCGATCATGGAAAAAAAATAGGCCATGTCCTTACGGGCGGCCTGGTCACCATAGCCGGCCATGGCACTGAATAGGAATTGCAGTCCCGGTTCATCCACGTACATGAAGGCATTGGGATTTTTTTCTTTCAAGCGTGTTAATTGGGCGTTAACCCGCTTGGCCATGAATTCGAGCAGGAAAGGCCGCACCGTATCATCAAAAAGGATCGGTCGTCCTTCTTCATCCTGGACATTGAAGCCGAAACTGATCGGCCCTTCAATCTGGCCCCGGATAGCCGGCCGATTGGACAAATCGAGTTCCAAATAACGGTGATAAACCACTGAATACTTTGGGCTGATATCAAAATAGTCCGGTTCCTCAAAATGGCTCAAGGCCTCTTCCAATTCGAGGGCAAATTTTTCATGGGAAAAACGCAAGGTCCTTTTTTCCAAATCGAGCACGATACCGGGGAAGTGCTCCGAGGCCTGAACATACATATCTTCATAGTAGCTTACGTGGGGCAACTGGGGCCAAAAGGGGATATCCAGGGACAAGGCGGTCGAAAGGGCCTGTTCCACATCCCGATGCGGCATAACGGCCATGGCCGTGGTTAAAAGATTTCCGGGAATGGGCATAAAAAAGTCCTTATTATCAATAAATCATGTCAAGATAACCGGATCAATTGGAAAACCGGATTTACAGGTTGATCAAAAATATCCAGATGCAAGGCGACTCGAAGTCCCGAGGAGGGAGGCGTACATAGAAGTACGCTGGACTGACGAGGGGCGAGAGCAACGCCGCAGATGGGTATTTTTCATCAACCTGACAACAATCAGGAACTATGCCTTATATGCACAATCTCTCCATCCTGGACCACATATTCTTTGCCTTCCAACCGCAGCTTGCCTTTGTTTTTGACCTGGGTAAGTCCCCCCAGTTCGATCAATTCCTCATATCCGACCACTTCGGCCCGGATGAATCCCTTGGCCAGGTCCGAATGAACCGTGGCCGCAGCCTCCAGGGCGGTGGCCCCGCGGCTAATGGTCCAGGCCCGGACCTCGTCTTCTCCAACGGTGAAAAAAGAATGCAGACCGAGCAGATCATAGGAAAGCTGCAACACCCGGCTGCGGCTTAATTCAGTGATGTCGTATTCCTCCATAAACATGGCGGCATCATCCGGAGATAATTCAGAGATCTCCTTTTCCAACCTGGCCGACAACTGGACCACGGCACTGTCTTGATGTTTATACGGAATATCCATCCCTTGGCCGTCATCCCCGGTATTGACGACGACTAAAACCGGTTTGAGGGACAAAAACCCATAACCCTTAAAGGGTTTGATTGTTTCGTCACTGAGCCCCAAGTCCCGCAAGGGTCTTTCTTCTTCCAGGGCCGACTTCATGGTTTCCAACCCTTGTTTTTCTTTTAAAGCCTGTTCGCGGTCTATGGCCCCCTTTTTTAGGCCATCCAATAACCGGTCATACCGGCGTTCAACGGAGGTGAGGTCCTGTAATAAAAATTCGGTATCGAGAAGGGCCAGATCCCGGAGAGGATTGATGGATCCCTCGCTATGGGCAACGGCCGGATTATCAAAGGCCCGTAAGACATGGACAAAGGCGTCCATCTGACCCAGGAGGTTGACAAAGGCCCCGGGGAGCCCTTTTTTGCTGATTCCCTTATCCAGGCCGGCGATATCGGCAAAGGTGACCTTGGCATAGATGGTCTTTTTAGGCTGAAAGATCTCTCTAAGCCGATCTACTCGAGAGTCAGGGACCTCCGCTACGGCGGTATGAATTTCCAGCTTCCCTGAAGAAAAGGCCGAGACGGATTTTTCGCCTCCGGCCAATGCTTGAAAAAGGGTCGTCTTTCCCGTATGGGGGAGTCCAATAATTCCAATTTGCATGTTTTCAGTATGCCCTAATCGGTAACCGGGGTCAAGGGAAGGTTGTAACTTGCCCCTCTTCACTTTGTTGCAACTATTTAAAGCCATTTTCAAAATCGGTGGTAAGGGGGCTTTTTTTCATGGTTGCCAACCCAACACCTGCGAACCATAATATCCGGCTGAATCTTGAACCGCCCTTTAAGAGCAGGCCGACCCAAAACTCCAAAAAGGCAGTGGTGGGTAACTTGACTTAGTTCAATATAAACATTAGGGCCGGTATGATATGCAGAAGGTCCCCTTTTGGACAACCCTGAAAAAGGCCCCCTTACTACCGAGAAAAAAGGTTTTTCAACCGGCCAACTTGTCAAAAGCGAAGGGGGGCAAGAAGGTTTTAAAGGATTTTTTTTCGGCTGCCTGCGTCAAGGGTAAGCCGGTCATAAGGATTCCCAATTTTTTTTTTGACGAAGGCCGAGGGAAAGGTTACTATTAAAAATAGAGGTTAGTGGTGGGCGATGCGGGACTTGAACCCACGGCCTTTGGTTCCGGAGACCAACGCTCTATCCACCTGAGCTAATCGCCCATAACATAGTTGAAATAGGAAGGATTCAGTTCGATAAGGAACATAACAGATCGGGGAAAAAAAGACAAGCGGATTCCTCCCGACCCAGCGGTCCTTACGGTTCATTATCGCCGAGTCCTTAAGGACCTCTTAAAAGGTTAGCAAATTTAAATCATGCCGTTTTTTGAAGTCATTGTCCCGCCGCTCAATCAGCCCCTTCTCTATGAATGGCCAGCCGATCTTTCCATAGAACCCCGAATTGGCCAGCGGGTCCTGGTGCCCTTGAAAAAAAAAAGGGTCACCGGATATATCTGGGAGGAATGCCCTAAACCGGAAGCCGGTTTGACCATCAAACCTATAGCTCACCTTCTGGATCCAGTCCCGCTTTTTTCAGAGGCGATGCGTCCCTTTTTTACCTGGATTGCCCACTACTACCTTTACCCTTTGGGACAGGTGTTGAAGGCGGCCCTGCCCCCGGGTTTATCGGTATCCGATTTTCAGAATATTGGAATTACCTCCCTGGGGAAACAGGCCTTTCAAGAAGGTGGGTTACCCGAAAAGGAACAGGAAATCCTTCAAACTCTATGCTCGACCAAAGGCCGGTCCTTATCCCGTTTCCTGCCGGAGGAGAAAAAAATCCTTAAAGATTTTGAAACCCGGGGCTGGATTCAGGAAAGAACCCTGTTGAAAACAGAGACCGCAAAGCCCAAAAAAGAAAAATGGGTTTATCCGGGAGCCCGATTCCAAAAAGAAAATTTTTCGATGAAGGATCATTCCCTTTTTGCCTTTCTTGCTTCGCGCCCCGGTCTGCCTTTAAAGCATCTTCGAATTCATTTTCCCTTGTCAGCTGGGCGCTTATCCACTCTTTGTCGAAAAGGAGTGATTGAAATCCGGGAACAGATCTGCCTGAGAAATCCCTTTGGGGAAATCCTGGCCCAAGAAAATGGGCCTTTTGTTTTAACCGGCGAACAGGAACAGGCTTTGATACAAATTCGGGAAGGGCTGAAGACCGAATCCTATCAATCCATACTCCTTCACGGGATCACCGGATCGGGAAAGACGGAGGTGTATTTGAGGGCGACGGCTGAAACCTTGGAGCAGGGGCGCCAGGCACTAATCCTGGTCCCGGAAATCGGTCTGGTTCCCTTGATAGAAGGCCGGTTTCGCCTGCGTTTCGGGGATAAGACTGCCCTGCTTCACAGCGGCTTGAATCCAGGGGAACGTTTGGATCAATGGCGACGAATTCAGGAGGGCTTATGCCCGGTGGTCATTGGGACCCGTTCGGCCATATTCGCCCCTTTGGGTTCCCTGGGATTGATCGTAGTCGATGAAGAACACGATCCTTCCTATAAACAGACCGACTCCCTCCGTTATAATGCCCGGGATCTGGCCCTGGTTCGGGGGCAGCAGGCCTCAGCGGTGGTGGTTTTGGGATCGGCCACCCCCTCGATTTCCACCCTTTATCTGCGTCGGCAAAAAAAGATCAGTTATCTGGGGATTCATAAACGGGTTCAGGAACAGACCATGCCGGATATAGAACTGGTCGATATGAAAATATTCCGCCGGGGCCGCAGGATCCCCCTCTTTTCTCCTCCCCTCGAGGAGGCTATAGGCCGGAACCTGGATCAAGGAAGACAGACCCTGCTTTTTCTGAACCGCCGAGGGTTTGATACCCTGATCCTCTGCACCCTTTGCGGCGCAGTTATCAAATGCCGCAATTGCTCCTTGACTCTGACCTATCACGCTAAAGAAGGACAACTCCTTTGCCACACCTGCGGCTATCATACCTCTATGCCGATAGGCTGTCCTTCCTGCCACCAGGAAGGGGTCAAGGCCCTGGGCATAGGTACGGAAAAGGTCGAGCAGGAACTGGCCAGCCTGTTTCCAATGGCTTCCATCGACCGGATGGACCGGGATACGGTGACTCGAAAAGGGGCTCATTTTGACATTCTAAAAAAGCTCAGGGATCGAAAAACCGATATCCTGATCGGGACTCAGATGATCACCAAAGGCCATGATTTTCCCCAGGTAACCCTGATCGGGGTTCTCTGTGCCGATCTTTCCCTGAACTGGCCTGATTTTCGAGCCGGGGAACGGACCTTTCAGCTTTTGGCCCAGGTGGCCGGCCGGGCCGGACGGGGGGTCCATCCAGGTCAGGTTTATATTCAGACCTATAATCCCGACCATTATATTTTTAAATACGTTGGACTTCATGATTATTTAGGTTTTTATAACCAGGAAATCCGCTTTCGCCGGACCTTGAAGTACCCGCCCTTCTCCCGATTAATTAATTGCCTATTTCAAGGAAACAACGAAACAGCGGTTGCCCGGGCGGCTGATAAAACAAGCGGGTTTCTCAGAAAAGAAATACATAAAAACAAGTGGTCGGCATCATTGGAAATATTAGGCCCGGTTCCGGCTCCGATCAGCAAAATCAAAGGACGTTATCGTTGGCAGGTGCTGTTAAAAGGGGAAAACAACCGAATATTACATCAGGCGGCCTCCTTGATCCAGGAAGTTGAAAAGGTTCTGATTCAGGGCACGGGGGTTCGGATTATCCTGGATGTGGACCCGGTTGATATGTTATAAAGAAATATACTACTGGAATTCAGAAGGCAGGAGACAGAATCCAGAATAAATACAGGGGAAATATCTTAAAATAATTCTTTAATTACATTTCCCTTAAATTTTCTAAGATTCCAAGTTTCCTTCTTCTGACTTCTGGATTCTGACTTTTGGATTTTTATTATGGCCTTTTTAGAAATATGCAAATACCCTGATCCGGTTCTTCAAAAAAAAGCGAAACCCGTTCAAGACATCGATGCTTCATTACCAAAGCTGATCGAGGATATGATCGAAACCATGTATCAGGCCCCAGGGATCGGTTTGGCCGCCACCCAGGTAGGAAAACTGATACGCGTTATCGTTTTTGATCAGAATCCCAGGGAGGAGGGACGGAATCCTTCTTGTCTGATTAATCCTGAAATTATTGAAGGGGAAGGAGAGCAGACTCTCGAAGAAGGCTGTCTAAGTGTTCCCGAATATTTTTCAGAGGTCAAAAGAAAGGCCAAGGTCACGGTTCGGGGGTTGAATGCCAAAGGGAAACCGGTGGAGATTTGCGGAGAAGGAGTTCTGGCCACGGTTCTCCAGCATGAGATCGATCATTTGGACGGCATCCTTTTTATCGATCACATCAGCGCCTTGAAACGGGCCCTTTACAAAAAAAGGGTTCAAAAGAAGCTAAAGAAGCCGGAGGAATGATTTTGACGGCTTCGTCAAAAATCCATCTGCTGTGTTGCGCTGTATCCTTCCCCGCTTTTCAGCGGGGCAGGCTTATTGCGGAGTACTTCTATGTACGCCTCCTTCCTCAGAATTTGCGCGCCTTCCATCTGGAGTTTATTACTGTGCCGTTCCCCCAAAAAGGAAAAAAGAGGGTTTAAGAAAACCACCACATGGCTACCTATCGGATAATCCATGAAAAAAAGATCCCCAGGCCTCTTACAAATTCATTCTTATCACAAGGGGTTCAACTGTGATCCTGCCCAAATATCCCCGTCTCATTTTCATGGGCACCCCGGATTTTGCCCTGCCGTCTCTAAAGGCCTTGTTGGAATCCGGGGAAGACATGGTTTCCATTTATACCCGGCCGGACCGGCCAAAGGGGAGGGGCAGAAAATCCGCCCCTTCTCCGGTAAAGGAACTGGCTCTTTCATTTAACCGGCCTGTATTTCAGCCGGTCTCTTTCAAAGAAGCATTGGTTCAAGACCAACTGGCCGAGCAAAAACCGGATATATTGATTGTCGTCGCCTATGGATTGATCCTTCCTCAACCGGTCCTCGATATCCCAACCTGGGGGGCGGTTAACGTCCATGCCTCTTTGCTCCCTAAATTTCGGGGGGCAGCCCCGATCCAGTGGGCCATCATTTCCGGAGAAAAGGAAACGGGGGTGACCACCATGCGCCTGGATTCCGGAATGGATACCGGAAACATCCTGCTTCAAGAACCGGAGCCCATTTTTGAAACCGACACGGCCGGGATTTTACATGATCGGCTTTCTGAACTGGGGGGACGACTATTACTTCAAACCCTGACTTCACTTCGGCAGGGTATTCTTATCCCTCAACCGCAGGATTCTTCCAATGCTTGTTATGCTCCACCCTTAAAAAAAGCCCAGGGAGAGATCCGCTGGGAACTTCCGGCCGTGGAGATCGACCGCTGGATAAGGGGTCTGTCGCCATGGCCCGGGGCTTTTACCTTTCTAAGGGGGAAACGGCTTATCATTCATAGGGCCGAAGCGGATTTAATGGAAACCTCGGGAACTCCTGGGACGATCCAATCTTTGGAACAGGGCTGTATGCAGATTCAAACCGGTCAAGGTTTACTGACCGTACTCGAGGCCCAGTTGGAAGGGCATCGGCGTATGTCCTCCGAAGAATTGGTTAGAGGTGTTTCGATCAGAGTTGGAAACCGAGCAGGACACTGACCGACTGATGACCACAGCACGCGCCTTGGCCCTTCAGGTTCTTCTTTCCTGGCATCGAACCGGAACCTATCCGGATCTGCTTTTAAGGGATCTGCTGGGAAAAAATATCCGAATCAAATCAGTGGACCGGTCCCTTCTTTATCAATTAGTTTTTGGGGTCCTGCGCTGGCAGGGGAAAATCGATTGGGTCATTAAACAATTTTCCCAAAGGCCCTTGGAAAAGATTTCTCTGAAGACTTTGTTTATTTTGAGATTGGGGGTGTTTCAACTCCTTTTTCTTTCCCGGATTCCCGCATCCGCAGCGGTCAATGAATCGGTGAAGTTGGCAAAATCCGGTCGGGAAGCCTGGACAGCCAATTTTGTCAATGCCGTTCTGCGGTCTCTTGACCGGGGGAAAGAGAGCCTCTTTTTCCCTTCTCCGGAAAATCCGGTCTCCTATTTGACGGTCAACTTCTCTCATCCGGCATGGCTGGTTGAAGACTGGCTTGAAGCCTTTGGATTTGCAAAGACCGAGGCCTTATGCAGGACCAATATTGAAATTCCACCACAAACTATTCGGGTCAATACTTTAAAAATCAACCGGAAGCAACTGATGGAAAGGCTTCGACCCAAGGCTCTTCGAGTCGAAACAACACCCTGCTCTCCGGAAGGGATTTGGGTTGAAGAGCCGGAGCGACCTTTGATCCAGGATGAGTTGTACCAACAGGGATTGTTTCAGATCCAGGATGAGGCCTCCCAGATGATCGCCCATATTCTAGATCCCCAACCAGGGGAGAAGATTTTAGATCTCTGTGCCGGGGCAGGGGGAAAGACCGGTCATTTGGCCCAACTGATGAATAATCAGGGGAAGATCCTGGCCGTTGACCTTCATTCCAAAAAGATGAAGGCTCTCATAGAAAATGCCCGGAGATTGGGTTGCACGATCATTCAAGGGAAGGTTGGAGATGGCCTGAAAGAAGATCTGTTTTCGCCGACAACCCGGCTCTTTGACCGAATCCTGATCGATGCCCCCTGTTCGGGTTGGGGGGTCCTGGGACGTAATCCGGACCTGAAATGGAGACTTGGACCGGAAGACAGCCCCCGCCTGGCCCGGAAGCAAAACAAGTTCTTGCAAAATGGGGCCGGATGGCTTAAATCAAAAGGGATTCTGGTTTATTGCACCTGTACCCTGAGCCGGGAAGAGAATCAGGGTGTCATTCAAAATTTTTTAAACGAACATCCGGAATTTTTATTGGAGGAGATAGCTCCTTTTCTGCCGGAACCGGCCCGGAAGTTGATCGATGCTCAAGGTTTTTTTCAGACCTGGCCTCCGACCCACAGGATGGACGGTTTTTTTGCCGCCAGACTTAAAAAGGCGAAATAAAACTCCTTTAAGAAATAGAGAGCTTTGAAGAATGTTCAATTTTGTTCAAGGTCAAGGAAGACGAAAAATTTAACCATAGGAATACAATTAGTATTTCGAGGATTAAAATTTAAGTCTGACGCAGGGTTTGGGCAAAAGGGGATGTTTTCCAAAGCTCTCAAAAAAAGAGGTGATTATGAGACGCATAGCCCCTTCAATACTGTCCGCCGATTTCGGGAGACTGAAAGACGAAATCCAGGCAATAGAAATGGCCGGGGCCGACTACATCCATATCGACGTCATGGACGGCCATTTTGTCCCCAATATCACCATCGGCCCGGTGGTGGTGGAAGCCGTGCGCAAGATCACCAGGCTTCCCCTGGATGTCCATTTGATGATCGAAAATCCGGACCGCTATATTCCGGATTTTTCCAAAGCCGGGGCGGATTTCCTGGCCGTTCACCTCGAGACCTGTCTGCATCTTCACCGGACAATCGCCCTCATCCGGGAACATTCGGTTAAGCCGGTGGTGGTCATCAATCCATCCACGCCTGTTTTCTTTCTAACAGAGATTCTGGAAAAGGTGGACATGGCCTTAATCATGAGCGTCAATCCCGGATTCGGGGGGCAGAAATTTATTCCCGGTGCCGTCAAAAAGATTGAATCCCTTAAAGCGATGATTTCTCAGAAGGGGCTGAAAGTGGATATCGAGGTCGACGGGGGCATTACCCCGGACAATGTGGCTTTAGTCTGTAGGGCCGGGGCCGATGTGGTCGTAGCCGGCTCGGCTGTCTTTCATACCAAGGATTACCGGGAGACTATCATTCGGTTCAGGAAAGAGATGGAGGGTTGCTGAAAAAATTAAATAATTACACGTTGTATTAGATGGTTATACTGGTTCATTTAAATCAAAAGCCTACTGTTAACTACTTATTTCCTCTCTCAGGAGCCCGACAAGTGAAACAGGTTGTCATAGAAAACCCTGTTATCAACTCCTCTTTTAAGGAACCCAACCGCGACCTTTATTTTACAAAAAGGGGATTTCTCTAATGCTTCGAATCTTTGATAACTATTGACCAATTCGAACGGACGCTTTTCCCTTTCGTGTTGATCTGACGGTAAGAAAGAGTTATAAAACAGTATGGGAAACAATAGGATAACTTGGGGAAGACAAAAGTGACATCGAAAGATACCGGTCACCATAACGAGGCTTTTTCAAGAGTCCTTATCGACAAAGCCCTCACCGACAGCGGTTGGGACTTGTTGGACCCTGAGTGTCGGCAGGTAGTTTTTGAGCACCACGCTTCCACAGGTCGCGCCGACTACATCCTCAAGAACGGCATTGGCCGCGCCCTCTGCGTGCTCGAGGCGAAACGTGAGGACCTGGACCCTTATGACGCCAAAGAACAGGCTCGCGGCTATGCAGAAAACCGCAACGCTCCCTTTGTTATCCTCTCTAATGGAAGTGAGCACTGGTTTTGGAACCTTGAGCGAGCCGACCATCAGGACGCCTATCGTATCGAACGCCTGCCATCCCAGGAGGACTTGGAACGGATTCGCCTCAAAAATCTCCAGCCCCCACGCCCCCTTCAGACGGAGGTTGTCACCCACGATTATCTCTATCGACTTCGACCCGATTTGAAGCTTCGAACCTATCAAATCAAAGCTATGGAGGTTATCGCATCCTCCTTTGACTTGGATGGCCGCCGAAAATTTCTTCTCGAAATGGCAACCGGAACGGGCAAAACCTTGCTTTGCGCCGCCCTTATCCGGCGATTTCTTCAAACCAGAAACGCTGAGCGGGTGCTTTTCATCGTAGATCGTATCGAGCTTGCCAAACAGACCATGGAGGATTTCAATATTGTCCTCGGTGAATACAAACCTGTAATTTACAAAACCGCCCGGCGCACCGGTGAGTTGCTCGGTTCCTCCGTAGTGGTGGCTACCATCCAATCGCTCATGACCGACCGGCGCTATCGCGAAGAATTCACGCCCTTTTATTTTGATCTCGTGATCAACGATGAGGCCCATCGGTCTATTTACGGGGATGCTCGCGAAGTAGTGCAATTCTTTCAGGCCACACGAATAGGTTTGACAGCCACCCCCAAAGCGTACTTAAAGAATATTAATATTGAACAGCTTACCCAGGAAAGCCCGAAGGCCCTTGAAGCCCGCCAGTTACGCGACACTTATCATTATTTTGGTTGCGATCCGGGCGACCCCACATACCGCTATGACATTATTGACGCTTTTCAGGACCCTGAAGGCCCTTTTCTCTGCATGCCCAAAATCATCGATGTCCGCACCGACATCACAACCAAAGCCTTGGAAGAAGTCGGCTGGACGGTAACAATAAACGAACAGGATGAAAATTACAAAATCCAAGACCTGGAGCGGAAGATCTTCACGCCCCACCGCAATCGCGTCATGTGTGAGGTCTTTTTCCGCGAGTGCCAGAAGGCCCCTGATGGACAGGTCGGCAAGTCTATTATTTTTGCCGTCAACCAGAATCACGCCACAGCGCTGACAAAAATTCTCAACGACATGAAACCAGGAACTGCTCTCACTATCACTTCCCGCATACCGGAAGCATCGGACCTGGCCAAGGAGTTTCGCGACGGGAAACGCTCCGAACGGGTAGCCGTTTCCGTGGACATGCTCTCTACGGGTTATAATTGCAGGGATTTGCTCAATGTTGTTCTCATGCGACCTGTCTTTTCTCCAACCGACTACATTCAGATCAAAGGCCGCGGAACAAGGCGCTTTACATTTGTCATCGGCAATACCGAATACGAAAAAAAATGGTTCTTCCTCCTCGATTTTTGTGGGGTGGCCGAGTATTTTGAAGAAAAATACGACTATTCTGTACCTCTTGTCGTGCCAAGGGCCAGCGGTGCCCGCTCAGGTTCTGGTTCTGCCGGGGGCGTCCGATACCCCTTACCTGAAGGTACATACGGAAACTTGGCCGATTTGAAAGGAGAATACCAGAAGGAAGCGGCCAACCGATCAATCCCCGTTTGGGAAGGGACAGACCGGGTGGTGAGTCAAGAGGTGCGTATCGTTGGTCCTAATGGGGAGAAGGTCGATGTCATGACCTTCCGAGGTTCCTTTGAGCGCGATCTCAAGGATTTCGCTTTGACCGATCCCGACCTCTCCCAAGCCGTGGAAACGGAAGACGACGACGTGATCGAGACGGTCATGCAAGAACGTTTTTACCACAAACCCGAGATGTTCTATTCCCCTGACAAGCTGATCGTCGCCTATGGGGTACCCGCGCCCACACCTGCCTTCGTTTATAGTGCCCTCGGGAAGAAGCCTTTGCCCACCAAAGAACAGGTGGTTTCAGATACAGTTGATTCCATAGCGGCTCGTTTCAACCTCCGATATAGCGAGCAAAAGTGGCTTAATACTACCGCTTCGCTTATCGCCGACGATCCTGAATCCCTCTACCGGTTTCTTGAAGGTGATTTCAGCATATTCGGCAAAAGTCAGTTCACCACATTAGGTGGTCTGGAGGTGCTCCCAAAATTTTCAAACCGCGAGGAGGTTTTTGAGGCCCTCCGACAGTCGAGTCTTGCCAGACATTCATCTCTCGCCGCATCGGCCAAAACAGCCTGAGCTGAGGAGTTTTTTTATGAAGGAAAAAGAAACATCACCAACCAAGTCGAACGGAAACCATTTCTTTTCAAATGGACTCCGTCAGAAGGTGGATCAGCTCATGGATATTCTCTGGGCGGGTGGTGTCAATAACCCCATGGATTCCATCGAACAGCTCTCCTACTTGATATTCCTACGGCTTTTGAGCGAACGGGACGACATCATGGCCTCTATAGACAAAAAATACCATCGTGTCTTTTCCGGTAAGTGGGCTCGCTATGCTTGGGGGAACTTCGTGACCCTCACAGGAGATGAGCTTTTTAATTCCATCCGCGACGCCATTGAGAACTTTCATGACCTTCCTGGCCTTTCGGAAACAGGGAAATTGCTCTATAATCGTGCTACCCTCAAGATATACGACCGGCCCACGCTTCGCGCCACAATTCAAGCCATCCACAAGCTGGACCTTATCCCGCACGATGGCGTAGATATTAAAGGGGACATGTACGAATACCTTCTCAGCAAACTTTCCCAATCAGGTACAAATGGTCAATTTCGCACGCCTCGGCACATCATCGACCTGATTGTGACGCTGGTTAACCCCCAGCCTGGAAAGCGTATATGCGATCCCGCCTGCGGAACGGCAGGATTTCTAATCGCCTCTTACAATCACATCCGCAAACAACATACTAAACCATCAGACCTCGCCAGAGGCATCGCAGATGGGAGCCTCCTCAAACCGGCGCATTGGAGATTCATGGAGGAACACGCCTTTACCGGGTACGACAACGACGCCAATATGGTGAAAATCGCTATCCTCAACCTCTATCTCCATCAGCTCGAAAAAGCCCGTATCGAGCTTCACAATCCTTTGACCACCACTAAAGGCGGCCAATATCCGGGACAACAATTTGACGTAATCCTTGCCAATCCACCCTTTGCCGGGCGCATCCAGAAGGAAAGTATCCTTGCTGATATCGGCCTTGAAACGCGTGATACGGAACTCCTTTTCCTTAAGTGGTTCATGGACCATCTTGCCGAAAATGGCAGGGCGGGTGTCATCGTGCCCAATGGTGTCCTCTTCGGCTCCAGCAAGGCGGACAAAAAAATTCGAGAACTGCTACTCACGACCTGCGATCTTCAGGCTGTCATTGCCCTGCCTTCAGGTATCTTCAAGCCCTATTCCGGTGTTGGCACGGCCATTTTTGTCTTCGAGAAGGGCAAACAAACGGAATCGGTCTGGTTCTACGAACTGACCGCTGATAGTATGTCCCTCGACGACAAGCGGTCACCCATCGAGGCAAACGACATCCCCGATATCATTGCCAAGTGGCCCAACCGAGAGGAAGGACCGAATAGTTTTAACGTCTCCATCGGCCGCCTCAAGGAAAACGGCTGGCAGCTCATGATCGGGCGGTACAAGCCTATCCGTGTCGAAACCGTCCATTATGATCCGCCTGTGAAGATTCTTAAAGAGATCATCGGTATCGAGAAACAGATAGCGGAGCGGGCGGACAAACTGATGAAGGAATTAGGGTCAGAATGAGTCGGTGGCCGATTATCCCACTCAAGGGACATCTTAGCGAAGTCTCGGAACGGGTAGGCAGGTCTTCAACTGAAATATTGTCGGTAACCAACACTGCCGGGTTTGTCCGATCGTTGGATGTGTTTGATAAACAGGTTTTTAGCAAAGATATGAGCAATTACAAACTCGTGAAGCATAACGACATTGCCTACAATCCGTCTCGTATCAACGTAGGCTCTGTGGCAAGATGCAGTTTAAGCGGTGGTGGAGCAGTAAGCCCTATGTATGTTGTTGTTCGGTGTCGACAATCACTTCATCCCCAGTATTTGCTGTACTACTTGAAATCAGATATTGGAAGGCAACATATCGCCCATCGTTGTGTCGGTGCAGTTCGTTTCCAACTACGATATACCGACTTGGAACAGCTTGAAATCCCACTTCCGCCCCCTGATGCACAGAACCGAATTGTGCGAATAATAGATGAAACAGACGAGTTGCGGAGGCTCCGGGCCGAGGCGGACGGCCTCACCAACAATCTTATCCCAGCTCTTTTTCTCGAAATGTTTGGCGACCCGACAGCCAATACAACTGGGTTACCAACGGCGAGACTGGGGGATGTAGGCAAACTCCAACGTGGGAGGTTTACGCCTCGTCCCCGTAATGATCCCTCCTATTTCGGTGGCCCGTATCCTTTTATCCAAACCGGCGATATCAGCGAAAGCTGCGGGCTGCTCTCGACGTGGCGACAGACACTTAACGACGAAGGCAAGGCAGTGAGCAAGGAGTTTCCAGCGGGCACTATAGTTCTCGCTATCGTTGGGGCTACGATTGGGGCTACTGCCATCCTCCAAGTTCCCATGTATTGTACGGACAGCATTGTAGGGATTCAAGTTGACCCAAAGCACTGTTTTGTAGAGTATCTTGAGTTTGTGCTTCGCGCCCGGAGACCTCTCCTTTTAGCCCAAGCACCCGATGCCGCCCGAGCGAACCTGAATCTGGAAATATTAAGAAATCTCCTAATTCCTCTTCCACCCCTTGAATTCCAAGCCAAGTTTGTTCAGCAGGTCTCTGAAATCCGAGATTTAAAGGCGCTACAGGCCTCAAGCCGTCGGCGTCTCGATGACTTCTTCCAGTCTCTCCTGCACCGTGCCTTTCAAGGTGAGCTATGACCGGTAGCTTCCGCACCCACTGGGAATATACGACGGCAGATGTGTGGGAAGTGATGGCGACACACGAGTACGCCCCGCCAGACCTCTTCAGTGATCTCTTTGACGCCATTGAAGACTTTTTAACCTTGTCTACTCCGGAGGCCGTCCTTGAAGAAATTCGCAATGATGCCGACAAAGCACGAGAGGCCTTTCTTGCGATCAAGGGCTCCGATTTTGTCAGCGAGACTGCCATCGTGGAGTTTCTTGAAGAGGCCCATACAATCATTGATAATTACGATATTACCGGATACGCAGAGTACCTCAAGCTCCTCCTGCGTGGCTTCATCCGGAAATATAACCTGCGCTATCGACTTGACGATCCTTTTTCACTGCGATTCCTGCTTCCTGGCTCATTCACCAACCTTTATCTCGAACTCCATCGCATGAACACGGCAAATGCCCATCTTGGTGTCCTTTTGCAGGATTTTGAACATGCCTTTGACAGCTATGCCCGGTCCCAGAACCCGGTAGACCTGAAGACCTGCATCGCCAAGGCAAGCAATTACGCTGAAGGCTTGGCATCATCAACAAATGGGCGGGCTGGAACTCTGGGAGCGCTCTGCAACCAAATTGGAGACTGGCCCCACGACAAGGTAAAGGAAGCTCTTCAGAACCTTTATAAGTTTTGTTCCGACTATCCCGGTATCCGCCATGCCGGGGATCCAAGCGGAACAAGACGCGACCTATCAGTGAAGGACTCTACTCTGATTTGCCTCCTTCTTATTGGCTTTTCAGGGTATCTATCTCCAAATGTTGATGAGCAGTTCGTGTTGGGAGCATAGAATAAGTTATTTTGCGGAGTTAGACCAAGATAGCTTCCCAAGATCGTCAAGAAAAATAACCATACGACACGGGGCTAAAATCGGTTGCCTGCTGAGGAATACAACAAAAGGACTGTGTCGTTTATGTCCAGCGGAAAGATGAGTTTTTTGTATATTTAAAAATCAAGGCAACTTAATGAACACTTCCCTAGACCAGCTACAAAAGTGGATCGATTCCAAAGAAGACGAACACCTTGAGTTCAAGGAGGCAAAACAAAACTTCCACTTTGAAAAATTGGTCAAATATTGCGCTGCACTTGCCAATGAAGGTGGAGGGAAAATGATTCTCGGAGTTACCGACAAGATGCCCCGGAATGTTGTTGGTTGCCAAACCTTCGAACCGTTGGAACGGACAAAAGCCGGATTAATTGATCGATTGAGGTTGCGTATTGAGGGAGAAGAAATCAAACATCCGGATGGCCGGGTTGTTATCTTTCATGTTCCCTCGCGACCAATCGGTATGCCTATTCCAATTGAAGGCGCCTACTGGATGCGTGGCGGCGAAGAACTTGTTCCTATGACTCCGGATATGCTTAAACGCATTTTTGATGAGGGTGGACCGGACTTCTCTGCAGAACTGTGCCCCGCTGTGACAATAAACGATCTTATATTGGAGTCTATAAACGATTTTCGTCAAAGATGGATCAAAAGGTCAGGCAACGAGGCACTTGGAAGACTTTCCGTTGAAAAGCTGCTCGAAGATGCTGAACTAATGATCGATGGCCGTCTGACATATGCCGCCCTGATCCTCTTCGGAGCCCGGAAGTCATTGGGAAGATACCTGGCGCAGGCAGAGGTCATTTTTGAATACCGTTCGGTAGAGGCCACAGGCCCAGCCCAACAACGAGAGGAACATCGCCAGGGCTTCTTTTCTTATTATGATAAGCTTTGGGATAATATTGGCCTAAGGAATGAAAAGCAGCATTTTCAGGATGGTCTTTTCATGTTTGATATTTCCACCTTTAATGAAGGAGCTATTCGCGAAGCTATATTGAACGCCATTAGCCATCGTGATTACCGCCACGCGGGATCGGTCATTATCCGACAATTTCCCCGTCGTATAGAGATTGTCAGTCCTGGCGGGCTCCCTCCGGGGATTACTCCCGAAAATATTCTTGATCGGCAGTTCCCTAGAAACCGCCGTTTGGCAGACGCATTTGCCAAATGCGGATTAGTTGAGCGTGCCGGGCAAGGAATAAACCGTATCTTTGAGGCCTGTATCCGAGAGGGAAAGCCACTCCCCAATTTTCAGGGGACCGATGAATACCAGGTTTTTTTGACACTTCATGGTCAAGTTCAGGACCCACGCTTTATTCGATTTTTAGAAATAGTCGGCCAACAACGCCTTGCCTCTTTTACAACACATGATCTTATAATTTTAAATCACATATTTTGGGGATATCCATTACCTGATTTTTATAAGTCAAGGATTCCTATTCTTTTGGAGAATGGAATTATAGAGCGATCAACTCGGAACAAGTATATTCTATCAAGGCAATTTCATACATTTCTTGGAAGAAGAGGTGTTTATACGCGCAAAAGAGGCTTAGACAAAGAGACTAATAAAGCCCTTCTCCTAAAGCATTTTCAGGAGTGTGGACCAGGGGGATGCAAATTCGAAGAACTGGCCCAAGTCCTACCCTCTCTTTCCAGGTACCAGATCCATGGTTTGTTAAAGGAGTTAAAGGGAGAAAAAAGAATAAAAGTAGAGGGTCGAACTAAAGCCGGTAAATGGTTTGCAGTTTAGTTAATAGACGGCTTGAATTAATTGTGTTTTTAAGGGAATTAAACACAATCCAAACACAAAAAAGACACAATTCTTAAAGCTATCTAACTGAAAATAAATAAAAATATTGTGTACGCCTAGGGGAAACAAAATTTAAACTTATCGAATTGGTTGGTGATCCGACGAGTTGAGGTATTAGAAATTTTTATAAATTATTCACATAGAGGATTGCTTAAAAAAAAAGGCCGGTGAATGGAAGACAGAAAAGGTTTGAACGAAGTCTGAATTAAGTTTTAATAGTCCTTTACATTGGTGGAAAGGGCAATATAAGGTAAAATAAATGTTCACGTTGGGTGAGATTATTGACCTGGCTATCCGTATCGAGACGAATGGGCAAAAGGCTTATCGAAAAGCCCAGAAGGAGGTTTCTGATCCTTCTCTGGCAGCCATGCTGGGGTGGCTGGCCGATGAAGAGGCCGAGCATGAAAAATGGTTTCCCCGGCTCAAGGAAACCATGGAGACCACCCTGGAGGATGCCAAAATGGAGGAAATGGGTAAATCAATTCTGCAGGGCGTTCTGGGGGAACAAACTTTTTCCATCGATGGCGCCGATTTCTCCAGGATAGAAGACATGGATAGTCTGCTTACCTTGTCGGTGGAATTTGAAAAAGACACCATCCTTTTTTATGAAATGCTCAGCGCCTTCATTGAAGATGAAAAAATATTAAACCAACTCAAACAAATCATTGAAGAAGAAAATCGTCATGTCCGGTTTTTGGAGGATTTTCTGTACAACAAAAAATCCTTGCCGATTCGTAAAGGATCAGCTTGAGGAGAAACAAGTATTTTTTAAGAAGAGGGGCGACAAAAGATAGCTTTAGGATATCAAGGTCAGGAATTGGGTGGCCCAAAGACCTAACCGGTTGATGTAAACGGATCAGAAGAAAATCCATATATTTTGACCAATAACAGGAAAGTGGAGCCGGAAAGTGACGATTCAAGGTTCCTGACACTAAGTGATCAGATCACAACTTTTTCCTGTACTCCCCATTTCCAAAAAGTTCGAAAACAGGGTATATTACAAACCATAATAGGTGATCGATAACCCTGTCCTTAAGTTCTGATGATTTTATTCATCAGAGGGGTGGAGGCAGCCTAATACGCTAAACAATATTTTCTCTTGTCAGGGGATTCCCACCAGTGTTTTAGGATGAAAGGGAGTAGGTCGGAACGTTTAATAGTTTAGGCTTTTAGTAAAGTATTACAACGACCTATTTAATATTGAATTATCGCCAAACCATTAAACAGGAGGAGTGGATGAAAAGACCATTATTCGCGATCGTACTCTTATTGCCTTTATTTGTTGGATGTGGTCACCTACCAAAAACAGATCTCAAAATCACAAAATTTGAAGCCGGCCAATCACAAAATATTCAACCCGACTCAAATTTAAAGATTGAAAACATAAAAATATTTGAAGGGCTGTACCCTGAAGGAATTGTTAATGATGAAGATTTAATCAAAGTATTAAAAGAGGAAGGGGTGTATCAAGAAGGACTTGTTGAGGATGGAGATTTATTCAGAATTGCCAACACCTCTGTATTAAAAGAATTTGAAAACAAAATCGTGATACTAGGAAAAGTTGACATTAATCTTGAACAGGGCCAAGAAGCCTCTCCGTTAATCTGGATCAATAGCAGCCTATATGTTAACAATCGAGATATAAGCTGGTTGAATAAATACTGCAAGGCAATGAATTTGCAGAACTATGCCCCGATTTTTCCTTTTCTTTTTGCAATTCCCAACTTCTTGGGCCCTTGGAATTACCCCTGTTGGTTTTTAGAGGATCACAGTTCAAGAAAACAAAAGGACATTGATTATAGAACCGAAACTCTTAAGTATGAACTCCGTGATGCTGCACGAAAAATGGGAGGTAATGCTGTTATCGGTTTCCAGGTTGGCAGGAAATCTGTGGATGTCGGTTCAATTTTTTCTGGAACAGGGGCCGTTGATAGCCCTGCATGGAAAGCTACCGGGTTTATGGTATTAATCAATAAATAATTTGGAACACAACATAGCCAAAGATATTTGAAAATTTAGTGTTTAGGAGTCTTGTTTTTTGATGTTGTCCAAAAGGCGATCCATCGCCCCATCCCGGCCCAAAAGCTAAGTTCATTAGAAGCAGGCCGGGAGGCGCCCCGGTCACCAAAGCCTGTTTCAGGCAACGGTCCTGGAGGCCCCCAGGGGCCTGCTTTCGGACTAATGTTCAAATTTTGGCCCGGCAAAGAAGCTCTTGGCCTATAAGTGGACAACTTCAAAAAACAAGACCCCTAAACACTCAACAAAATGTTAGAGATAAATTCTCAGATTTAAGCTGTAAGAATCTATATGGATTGAGATGATCAAAAAATTTTTTCACTCCATGGTTGTTGACTCTTTCAATTAAAAATCTATAAACCTTTTCAATGATTACCTTGTAACCTTGGTGGTGTCAATCAAGGGGTGGCTTGAGGCTGTAGTCTCAAAAAAGGAGGCAATGAGATGAAATATAGAAGATTGTTACGACCGGGGGCGGCTGTTTTTGTCTCGATTCTGCTAATGGTCCCGGCAGTATTTGCTCAAGGCCCCATCAAATTCGGGGCCATTCTCCCCTTGGCCGATATTACCGGAGAACAAGGGGCCAAGGCCATGAAGTTGGCTGTAACAGAAATCAACAAATCCGGCGGTCTCCTGGGACGTCGGGTCGAACTGATCGTGATCGATGATGAAATGAGGCCGATAAAAGGAGCGGCCGCGGTGGAGAAACTGGTCACGGTGGAAAAAGTTGATGTACTCATCGGGGGCATGTCCAGTGGTGTGCATCTGGGCCAAATCCCGATTATGAAAAAATATAAAAAGGTAACCATTTGGATAGGCGCTGCATCCTCTCGTTGTGAGCAGGCTGTGGGATCGGCTGCTGACTGGTACTTCCACCTTCATCCCTGGAATTACCAACAGGAAGAGAATTATCTGGAAGGCTGGACAGCGATCAACAAAAAGCGTCCTGAGATCAAAATAGACAAATGGTTTCAGGCCTATGAAGAAGAGGCCTTCGGCAGCGCTTCATTCAAAGCCGGTCAAGCTCAGCATAAGGACTGGAAGACGTCCAAAGGAAAACTTCGGACTTTTGAGGGAGAACCCTTCAAGAGCGCGGCGCTGGGGGGTGGAGACTATAGCGCCATACTCCGGCACGCTAAAGAAGCCAATCCGGATGTCTTCCTATGGGCCGGGTATGGCGCCGATGCGCTGTTCATCATGGAGCAGAGCAGAGAGATTCAATTCGCTCCTCCGATCTTTATAGGGGCCCCGCCAGGATGGCCGGCTGTTTTCGGAAAATCCCCGCTGGCAGAGGGAGTCGTTCAATACGGCCTGTGGGCACCTTCCATTAAAGAGGTAAGCCCGGTTAGTAAACATTTCTGGGAGGCTTACCTTAAAGAATATAAACAGGAACCGACTCATTATTTTGCTCCCTTGGCTTACACGAATGTTTGGTTCGTAGCCGAGGGCATTAAAAAAGCCAAGACTCTGGATAAAGCGGCCTTAATCAAGGCCCTTGAAGAAATGAAGTATGTTTCACCTATCGGAGAAACTCTGATTATAAAACCGAGCAAGATAATTAAACACCAAGGGTTCACCAACCAGAAGATCCTCCAGTGGCAGAATGGTCAGCTACAGGTTATCTGGCCCTTTGAATTGTCAACTGCCCCGCTTGTTTACCCTTTCCCTGGTTGGGAAAAGCGATAATTTTTTAGATACGCTAAAGCGCCCCCGCCTTTTAAACGACCTTCCCGCCTGCCAGAAGACGGGAAGTGATCCATACCTGGTTAGAAAGATTTCTTGGTCCGAAAGGGAAAAGACAGGGTTACCGGGGGGTGACCGCCAAGGATTCACACCCCGTTCCGTATCCACCCGGCCTGGAAAAACTCTAGTGCTACTATAAAGAGGAAGCGGCTTAATTGTCTGGGCAAAAAAATTCGTAGGCCTGAAGAGAAGAAATGAAAAAAAAGTCTCCCCTTCAACGGTTTTTTTTCCGACGTTGCCAAAACCAGACAGGTTTTCGGGTTTCCTTCCAGAAAGCGGGAAAGAGGAGTACCACCAAGGTGAATAATTCCAGCCGTCCGGTCAACATGCAAATGGTTAAAACCAACTTGGAGAAATCGGGAAGATCCCCGAAATGAGCCATGGGACCGACCCCGCCCAATCCCGGACCGATATTGTTCAAGGTGGCCGCTACGGCAGTAACTCCGGTGACCATATCCAATCCCTGGGCGCAGACTAACAGGCTGGCCAGGATGAAAACGCCCAGGTAGAGAAAAAAGAAGCCCAAAACGGCCTGCATGACCTCCGGGGCCACCTTTCTTCCGTCCAGTTTGACGGCTTTGACCGCCTTGGGGTGAAGCAGTTGGAAAACCTGGACCCGGAGGTGTCTCCAGAGGAGTAAGAAACGCACGTGTTTGATGCCTCCGCCGGTGGAGCCGGCACAACCCCCGAAAAACATCAAGAATACCAGCAGAAGCTTGGCCAGGGGAGGCCACCGGTCGAAGTCGGCTGTGGCATAGCCGGTGGTAGTCAGGAGTGAACAGACCTGGAAGATGCTGTAGCGCAGGCTTTCCCCGAACCGCTCAAACACTTTTTCCGCCAGGTTGAAAAACGTGAGCAGAAAAGTAGCCAGGAGAATGATAGAAATGTAAAAGCGGAACTCCTCGCTTTTCCAGTAGGAGGAAATACGCCCCCGCAGGGCATAGAAATGAAGGGTGAAGTTGGCACCGGCGGCCACCATGAAAAAGGTGACCACTCCCTCCACCCAGGGGCTTTCGAATTTCCCGATGCTGCGTGTGTATAGTGAAAACCCCCCGGTAGCCATGGTAGTGAAGGAGTGGCACAGGGCTTCGAAGAAGCTGAGGCCCCCGGTCATCAGCAGGCCCGTTTCGAAGAAGGTCAGAAGGAGGTAGACCCCCCAGAGGATCCGGGCCGTATCCCGGATACGGGGGGAGAGGCGATCCTTGGTGGGGCCCGGTACTTCCGCCTGAAAGAGCTGCATCCCACCGATGCCCAGGACGGGCAGGATGGCCAGGGAAAGGACGATGATCCCCATCCCTCCCAGCCACTGGGTCAGGGCCCTCCAGAAATGGGTACTGGGGGCCAGGATCTCCACCTGGTTGAGAATCGAGGATCCGGTGGTGGTGAAACCGGAAATGGATTCAAAGAAACAGTCCAGGAAGCCTGAGAATTTCCCTGAAAAATAAAATGGCAGGGCGCCGAAGAAGGCGGCCCCCAGCCATCCCAGGGTAACGATGGCAAACCCGTCCCGAAATCCAAGGTCGCCCTCCGGAACAAACAGTCCGCGCAGCAGCAGACCTGAAAAGGCGGCAATGAGAGCCGACCAGAGAAAGGAAGGGATCTGGCCGTCCTGATAATAAAAGCTGAAGGGAATGGGTAGCAGCAAGGCGACCGACAAAAACAGAAGGAGCCAGCCGAGGGTGTGCAGCACCGTTCCGGATTTCATGGTTTGAAGAACCGTTCCACTTCCCGGACGGAATCCCGGAGGGAAAAGACCACGACATCATCCCCCGGTTCCAGAACCGTATCTCCCGTGGGGATAAAGACTTGCCCGTTCCGGACAACGGCCCCCATGTTGGCCCCATGGGGGAACCCCAATTCCTTGATCGGACGTTTTCGAAACCGGGCTTTGTCGGGCACAACCATTTCCAAGACCTCCGCATCGGTTCCGAGAAGAGAGGCCACCGAAACGATGGATCCGCGCCGAACAAATTTAAGAATGGTGCTGGCGGCCAGCAACCTCGGGCTCAAGGCCATGTCGATTCCTAGTTTTTCCAAAAGGGGGATGAAGTCCGGACGGTCGATCCGCGTGATGCATTTGGCCGTGCCGTGGTGCTTAGCCAGCAGGCTGGTCAGGATGTTGGTATCGTCATCCCCAGTGACGGAAATGACCAGGTCGGCCCGGTCAATCCCTTCATCCAAAAGGTCCCGGGATTCAAGCCCGTCCAGATTGAGGACGATGGTTTTTCCCAGGGTCTCGGATAACTTGTGACAGCGGACGGGATCTTTTTCCACCAAACGGACATCGACCCGTTTGCTTTCCATCTGCTGCGCCACCAGGGAACCCACCCGGCCACCCCCGATGATAAAAACCCGCTGGGGGGCCTTGCTGGTCAGATTCAAGAGATATTCCAGGGTGGGGATTTCCGAATGGCGGGCCACCAGGTAGATGCTGTCTCCGGGTTCGATGATGTCCTGTCCGCGCGGAATAATAGCTTGGTTGGCCCGGACGATGGAAACGATCACAAAATCGTAGATTCCCCGGATCTCCCGAAGGTCCTCCAGCGTAAGGCCGCAGATCGGATTTTTTTCCTTGATACGGTAGCCCAGTAAAACCACCTGACCCCCGGCAAAATCGATGAATTCGAAGGCTTCGGAGAGATCGGTCAGGCGCATGATTTCTGCAGCCATGACCCGGTCCGGATTGATGAGCAGGTCCAGACCCAATCGTCTTTCATTCAGCGGAGAACCCGGGGAAAGAAATTCCTCGTTTCGGACCCGGGCCACCCGGTGTTTTACACCATATTCGCGGGACAGGATGGAGGCCACCAGGTTGACTTCGTCGATATTGGTTACGGCTATGAACAAGTCGGTTTGGGCGATCCCCCCCTGTTCCAGGATCTGGGCCGAGGCTCCGTTTCCGACAATGGTCAGCAGGTCTAATTTTTTTTCCAGACGCCGGAGCCGCTCCGAATCCCGGTCGATCAGCACCACTTCATGGCCTTCGACGGAGAGACTCTCGCTTAAATGGGAGCCCACCTCTCCGGCTCCGACGATGATTATTCGCATGATTCAGGGGTTCCTTCAACAACCTTTCAATTGCGATAAGAAGACTACGAGCTAATTAGTATAGATTTTTACGGGTGATTAGTCAACCGGGTAAAGTGGTTGAAAATTGTCGTTTCCGGGTCAATGAAAATTATTATGCAGTAAAGAGGCTCGGTTAAAATCTTAAAAATGTCAATCAATTTTTACCCTTCGGGAAAGTTTGGGAGGTCATCCCGCCAACGGCGGGATTGTCCAGAACTCGCAATATGCGTATACGGCTTCGGCCCGGAATTTTCGGATCTGCAACCTCCGAAACTTTTGGAACATCAAGGTTGAGTCGATCAATTTTTATGCAACTGCGAGGTCAATACCGGTCGGAAAAAATTAGGATTGACGTTCAACTCCAAAAAAAGTAAATTGGGACTGCTTTTCCGGAGTTTATTAATATCCGGTTAGACCCTATTTAAGGAGAATCCTGTAGAAAAAGCACTCGCCGGATTTTTTTCTGACCTGTATCAAAACGTGAATTCCGAAGACTGCTCTAACCGCCGGTGGTTAGGATAACATCCGGTCATTTGATTGCTATATTATGTCCACGGCCTTCCCATTAACTACGGTTCAAGTCATAGAAGTAATGGAACTCGAGAGACCAAAGGTTACCAAAGGTTCTCTCTGGCAGAAAAGAAATCTGCTTTTTCGGAACAAAGAGGAAGGGCAAAAGGTAAGTCTTCACCTCTCAAATTGGGCTAAAGCGAAGGATACCGGGGGAAGAACCTATCTCCTCTATGAAGCGAAGAATCCCTCTTTTCGGGGATTGGTCATTCAGCCATTCGACAGTTTTTACTGTTTCGAGGTTTTTCTCGTTGAAGGGTCCGGTAAATAAATGGGCAAAAGGATAGAAAAAGCCGATCCTTTCCCCGGAATGGATTCCCATTTCAAGGTGCCTTGATGTTCCGTGACGATTTTCTGGGTGACCGGGAGTCCCAGACCGGTTCCCCCGGACTCCTTGGTGCTGTAAAACCGTTTAAACAACTGGCTTTGCACCTCCGTATCCATCCCCATTCCATTGTCCCGGACGACAAAACGGACTTCCGTATCCCCCCGGTCCACCGTTATCTCAACCCGAGGTTTTTCATCTTCTAAATAGACCTTTTCCCGGCAGGCATCGATGGCATTATCGATTAAATTCAGCAGGGCCCTTCCTATTTGGGTTGGATCGAGAAGCACCGGCGGTCCTTCCTGACCTTTGATGCCGATCTTGATCCCTTCCAGGTGAGCGGATTGAAAAACCATTTCTGTGGTTTCTTTGGCTAACAGGAAGGGGTCTGTCGGTTGCAAATCAGGTTTCCGGTCGTGAGAATAATTCAGCATATCCAGACTAAGACGGCTGATCCGGGAAATCCCCTTTAGTACGGTTTGCCAGCCTTCATCAACCAACCCGTTTTCCCTTCGCTTGAGCCCTACATTGATCAGATAAGACCCTCCCTTCAGGCCGTTTAAAATATTTTTAATACAATGGGCCAACCCGGCCACGGTCTGGCCTATGGCCGCCAATCGTTCATTTTCGATTAATTGACGGCGAAGGCGGTTTTCTTCGGTTACGTCCTTACTGATGCCAACGGTCCCTATAACCTGGCCGGTATTATCCCTTAAAAGGGACAATGAAAGGCTGATGTCAACCCCCTGCCCGTTTTTGGCCATCAAGGTGGTTCGAAAATTGTCAACCGCTCCTTTGGAGTAAACCTCGGAAAGCAGGCGTTGACGTTCCTCCGGATTAATCCAAAGTTCTTCCACCTTTTTCCCCCGCATTTCCTCCGGGGAATAACCCAATATCCGTTCTCCGGCGGGATTAAAGGTAACGATATAACGCTCCAAATCGGTGGTGATAATCATATCCGAGGAGTTGATGAGTATGTTTTCCAAATACTCTTTGTGCCGGCGCACTTCTTCCTGAAGGGCTATCTCTTCCAATTGTAATTGGTATTTCTCGGCATTGATTTGCAAAAGATCCCATAACAGGCGGGAGCTGCGGTGATCCATAAAGCTGACTTCCAGGGGTTTGCTTTTGATGACCAGTTCCCGCACGGCGTTGGAACCCGTCAGTTCGATCAGAAAATTCAGGCCGGAAAGATCATACAATTGTCTAAAATCAGGTGTGGTATAAATAGACAACCGGCGGGCATGAATCATACCCGGGGCATCGGGATTAGGGTCGGACACCCCTAAAATTTCAATATTCAGGGGGCTTATATGCTCTTCGATAAGGAGGGTCAGAAGGTCGTCACAAGCCTTGCCCCCCCCGATAATGGCCATTTTAAGAGGGACCCGGGCTTGAGTGCCGCGCCGAATAGCCGGACCTCCTGAACCTTCTAATGCCGAAGGATTGGCAGCAGGGTTGTTTTCCTGATTATTATCCCCTGGAGGCATTAAAGCAGAGCTCCTCTCAATCTACTTTTTTGAAAAGCCGACTTCAAGGTTCAGAGAAATAAAACTCCAAATTTATGATATGGCCCCTTGACCCGTTTGTGTGCGTGATGGTCCATTCAGGTCCCGGGAATCCTTTTTACTTCGCTTATCCCTTGGTTAGAACCTTTCGAACCGTTTCCATAAAGGCCTCCGGTTCTATGGGTTTTTCCAGAAAGGCTTCCGGGCGATCATCAATCAATTGGGCCAAGGCCTCTTCGGCCGGTTGATCCAACTTGACTTCATCCCCATCGTGGAAGGTGCGCAAGGCCTGAAGGCGTTTTAAGAATTCCCCTTCACCGGTCAAAACAATAATGGGGATGTTCTTAAATTTCGATAGGGTTTTCAATTCATTAAACATCAGGATACCGCTTTTTCTGGGCATGCGGATATCCAGGACGATCAGACCGGGGCTTATTTCCTGGACCTGTTTAAGACCCTCCTCTCCATCGGCCGCACTGAAAATGTTTTTAAAACCGTTTTCCTCAAGAATGGTGGTCAAATAGCGAATGTTTTCCCGTTCATCATCCACAAGCAGAACCTTAGTCTCGATCATAGGGCCTCCTTCCTAAGAAAAAATGTTTATAGAACTTTCTCCCTTGCTTCGTCCTGAAAATCCCCACCCGAAATTAAAACTTCTCACTGTAAAATGATTGCGAAGACTTTTTTTTTAACTATGGTTATCCCGACTCCCTCGGATTAGGTATAATTAAACCATAAAATTACCCCTTATCGCAAGAGAAAAAAGGAACATGATTATGGCGGTCTATGTAATCGCTGAAATAGAAATTAAGGACCAGGAAACGTATTCCAGGTATGTGGAAAATGTCCCGGAAGTGATTGAAAAATTTGGGGGACGGTATCTGTCGCAGGGCGGACGGATATGGCCTTTGTCCGGCAACTGGAATCCGGAACGGATTATTTTGATAGAATTCCAAACCCTGGAACAATTACAGCAGTGCTTCAACTCTTCGGAATATCAAAAAATCGCCCCGTTCAGGATCCAATCAACCGTTTCCCGATCAATCATAGTTGAAGGATTGGTTCCGGCTCAAACTCTCTAATTTTCCAAGATCGGGAAAAACAAAGCGGTCCGTTAAGGTTTTTTTCCAGAATAAAGGTTTGGGGAAAACGGATTGACATTTTTCAAAAATCGGGTAGAGATTATCAATACTTCTGCAGTCAATTTTTTCATGAAATCAGCAAAGTCGATGCCAATGTCGAACAAACGGGGAATGGAGCGCACTTAAACGAAGGCTACATGGATGAAAGGTGCAGGACAATCCAGCGAACCGCGGGGCAGACTTTTTACAAAACCATCAAGAGTAAAACGGTCATGGCTTTGAAAAGGAGGAAATGATGATTATCGATTTTGAATGCGACTCGCCGACCGAGGAAGTCAAGAAAGAAACCATCGCCTTATTAAAATCAGGGGGCGGATTTGTCCACCGCGGCTATTTCTCCCAGTTCGGGCACCGTTGGGCCGAAATGCTGAAGATGACCATGGAAGAGCTTGATGAAGCAATCCGGGTCAAGGGAACCATTGAAGTGGCGGTAATGGTTGCCGAGAAGTATCTGGAAACAACCATGACTCATCAGGAGTTCATCAAAATGCTTGATGACGCAGAGGTAACCCACGCCTGCATCGGCACAACCGGCATGTGGGCCTCGGTTGAAGATACGGCGGCTATCGCCAGGGAGTATCCCGGCCGGCTTATCCCGTTTTTCAGAAGCAGCCCCCATGACGGAATGGCCAATGTTAAACGGTTCGAACAGACCGTTAAAGAGCTGGGCTTCAAAGGACTGGTGGTATCCGCTTTCAGAGAAAATCTGCCGTCCAATCATAAAAAATATTACCCCTTTTACGCCAAATGCGTCGAACTGGAAGTACCGGCGCGTATCACCACGTCCCTGCACCTTTATACCGACCGGCCTCTGGACCTTTGCCGGCCGGCATATCTTGATGAAATCGCCTGCGATTTTCCGGAACTGATTATTGTGGCCGGCCTTGGAGGCTGGCCCTGGATAGCGGAACTGGTGGCAGTGGCCAGAAGACATAGGAATATTTGCATCGACCTGTCGTGTCAGAGGCCGAGGAACGTCAAAAGTCAAGGAAGCGGTTATGACGAACTGATCGAAAGCGGGAATAGAGGTTTACAGGATCAGATTATTTTCGCCAGCGGCTGGGGGACCCAGGGTCTGCCCTTAAAAACCATTATCGAGGAAACAAAAGACCTGACTAAAAACGAAACCATCTATTGCAAATGGATGTATGATAATGCGGCCAGGGTGTTGAAACTCGGGTAGTCTGTGTTTTTGATATTATTATAAGGAGGAGAAGATCATGGCTCTCCCGTTGGAAAAGGCCCTGTTTGTCACCTCGTTTTTACCCGTGGCCGTCTTCAAAACCATTGCCCGGGTGGGCCAGGCCACCTGGGGCCAGGCCAAGGCGGCGGTGTTGATCGGCTTTTTCCTGGCCTTGATTCAATATGTGGTCTCCCGCAGGATTCTCAAGACCAACACCTATTTGGAAAAGGCCTTTTTAGGCTTTCTTCTGGTCGGGACAATCTGGGTCTATCTCCTTCCGTCCAAGCCGGCGCATCTGTTCGTGGACCATTCGGTGGCTATTCTCTATTTCACCCTTTTTGTGATGACCTTTCTGCCCCAGCTTTTCGGTTACGATCCTTTCACCTATGCCATGGCTAAACTCTGGTACCCTCCATCGGTCTGGGAAATGGATGATTTTCGCCTTCTCAACTTCCGCATAACCTATGTCTGGAGCGGCGTCTTTTTTGCCTGTTTCCTGTCCAGTGCCTGGGGACAAGGGAAGCCCCTTTATGCGATCATTATTCCTTTCTCCCTCTGTATCGGGATCGGGTTGGTTTTTTCCAAGAAATACCCCGATTATTATCTGAAGAGAAAATATCGCATCGACCCGGAGGAGGCAGCCGCAGTTCCAGATTCCCTGGAAAAATTGATTGTCGGAATGCCCCAGGCCTTCAATCCTGAGGCGGCAAAAGATCTCAAGGCTGAAATTCAATTTCTTATATCCGGTGACGACAGTGGGCAATGGGTGCTTTCCATTTCCGACAATCAGTGTGAAGTCAGACCGGGCCGGACCCCGGCCCCCTCTTTGACCATTGAGTCTCCCGGAGAAGTCTGGGTCAAAATCGCCCGGGGGGAGATTGACCGGCCCAGGGCCTTGATGGAGGGATTGTACAAAGTCCGGGGAGACATGAGCTTATTATCACGTCTGCCGCAACTGTTCGGGGCTAAAAGGAAATCAGAAGGATAGATTCTTACATCTTTAATCTGAGAATTTATCTCCAATTTTTTTTATTTAAAAGTCATGGGGGGGTCTTTTTTTTGGAGTTGTCCAGAGGTAATTAAGTGGTTCCCATCCGGCCCAAAAGCAAAGTTGGTTAAGAGCCAGAGATCACACCAAAGCCTGTTTCCTGCTCTGGTGTAGGCCTGCTTTCGATAATGGGTTCTGGTTTAGGTTCAGTAATGAGATTTTGGCTTAGGGATGGACAAATCCAAAAAAAAGACCCCCCCATGACCAAGCTCCAAATAAAGAAAAATTTCAAATATCTTTGGATAGGATTGAAGCCCTGATTCGCTTCAGAGGAAGTCGAAAAGTGGGCGAATAAAAGGGGACCAATGCAGGAAAAACATTTTGGACCGGTATGGTTTATCCCCGGAGAAACCCAGGGCAAATATCCCAATTGTATTTCGGTGTATATAGAGGAAGCCGGCGTATTGATTGATCCGGCATCAGACCGCGATCGATTGATTCAGCTTCGGGAAAACCCGGGCGTCAAAGAAGTCTGGCTCAGCCATTGGCATGAAGATCACATTATGCATTTGGATCTTTTTGAGGATTTGCCGCTGGTCATCCCCAAAATTGAATCCCCGCCCCTGTCGGACATGGAAATTTTATTAGACTGGTACGGCATGGATGATCCGAAGATCCGCGCTCTTTGGCGTCAACTGATGATTGAGCAATTTCATTATCGGCCCAGGGTTCCGGACCGGACCTTTGAAGGGAATCAGGTGGTCAACCTGGGATCGGTGACGATGGAAATCCTTCACACCCCCGGCCATACGCCCGGTCATTCGGCCTTTTTCTTCCGGGAACCGGAAGTGCTCTTTATGGGCGACTACGATTTGGGCAAGTTCGGTCCCTTTTACGGCGACCGCGATTCATCCATTGAAGAAACCATTGCTTCGGTTCGAAGACTTCGGTCAATCCCGGCCCGTGTTTGGATCACCGGCCACAAGCCCGCCTTATTTGAGAGTGATCCGGATGAAGCCTGGGATCGATATCTCGGTATCATTAATGAAAGAGATCATAGATTGATCGATTATCTGAACCACCCCAGGGCCATGGAAGAAATCGTTTCCCAATGGATTATTTATCGAAAACCCCAGGAACCGGTCTTCGTCGAAAGGGCGATGATAAGTAAACACCTGGGAAAATTGTTAAGGGAAGGGAAGATCGGAAAAGAAGGGGACTATTTCGTAATCAATCAAATAGGATAACCTTGTAAAAAGCCAACCAATAGGATCGGAGATGGTTGTCAGGACTCAAAGCGGAAACCCATATGATACCGAAAAGGACCTGACCTCTCCGGAGCGTCATATCCTCCAAAAACTCATTTTCTGGGAAACCATGGCGGTTAGTCTTGAGCAGTTCGGGCAGAAGGTAAAGAAGGCTTTTTTGAAGGATTGGAACAGTTCCAGTCCGGTTATGGAAGGAACGGCTTTAAAAACGATTGTCTCCGACATGGAAGAAAAGATGTTGGCCAGACTAAAGGGGAAGAATATTATCCCCTGATAAAACGGGCTGTTTTCCCTCCTTCGAGGATCAGCTTCTTTGAAAAGCGTGGGCGGCAGCGATGGCGGTCCGGATGTTTGACCAGGGAATGTCTGCCGGCAGAGTACAATCGGCACCCAGCACGAAAGGGAAAGGGACTTCCTGGAGTTCTTCATTGACCGCTTTTTCGATTTCTTCTTTGCCTCCGGAGACGATAATTCCCTTTCTGTCCATCCCCCCCATGCAGGGCCGTTTGAACATTTGCTCGATTTCCTTCCAGGCCAATCGCCCTGTGCTGAGCTGGGGATTGCAGTTGACCAAGTGTCCGGGATATTCGAGAAATGGGCTGAAGTCATCATAAGGCTCGTGGTAATCGCACACATGAAGAATGTTGAACAGGCAGGACCGGTTCATTTCCTTCATCAGGTCCAGGTCATACGGCTTGATGTAATTTTTAAATATTAGGGAATCCTGGAACCGGCCGGCTTCTCCTCCTTGCGTGGAGGCATAAAATCCGTCCACTCCCAGCCGGATGCATTCTTTGACAAACAGCATCAGACTGTCGGTGATAATTTCCAGCCCTTTCTTTACGGCCTCTGGATTTTTCTGGAGATGGGCTGTGAGCAAATGGGAAGTGACGGTATGGCCGGCACACATGAATGGGGAATATAAGGTCACGACGACCAGGGCATCCTTTTTTATCTCCTTGATCAATCCTTTGACGACTTCTAATTGGGGTTCGTAAAAATCCAATTGATAGAAGGGCATCTTCCCCCAGTCTTCCGGTTTTTTTATCTCGGCGATTGGCGGGAAGGTCCGTTCATACTGGATCTTGACGAAGTCCATACCGGTGAAGCGGAAATACTCGAGATGTTTTTGCACTGCGGCTAATCCCAAGCGGCAGGATTTTTCGAAGTGAATAAAAAATGCGGCCGGGATATATTCCCGGGTCGATTTCTTATCCAATAATCCAAGCATTATATCCCGTTTTTTGGTTGCAGCCAACACGTTATCCCTCCCCCGCCCAGGTGGCGGCCGTTGCCGGCATGGCCTTAAGAAAATTGCGGCTTGGTACGGTCCACTTCACCTTGCCGTTTGACGGTGCCTATTAATGGTCGACCCTTAACTGTTATTTTACCGGTATCCCCTCTTTGATTATTCACGAAATGAATTTGGGAGGGAGAGATGCCCTTCCGATGAAATCGGCCGCATCCCTTATAGTCTGAGGACCTTGAAGAACCATCATTTTGGAAACGCCGTGAGCCAGCCATTTCTCCTGTTGATCGAAGGCCGTGGCTTCTGCCAGACAGATGGTCCTGCCCATTTTAATGGACCGTCCTTTGACCATCATTTTTCCGACATTGGCCGGGGCAAGGAAGTCCACTTTTAGATCAAGGGAGGTCAATCCCACATTTTCATCCAGTTCACAATAGACCGACCAATAAGCCGCGGTATCGATCACCGAAGCATAGGCCCCGCCGTGAAGTCCCCCAAAAGGGTTAAGATGCTCATTTCCGACATCGATTTCAACCAGGGAATATCCTTTGCCCAGGTCTTTAACCTGAATGGAGAGCAGCTTAAAAAAAGGGCCTTGATTAATAAGATCAACGACCGCCTCCACATGTTTTGGATTAAGGTCCCTCATCATCCATTTTCTTTCTCTGTAACCGGGTTTTTAAAATCATCCTAAAATAAAATGTCGTATATTTCAAGACCCGATAATCAGGAATGCCCTTAAATAAGATAGGTGGCTTTTCTGACCGGATGCCATAACCTTCTATTCAACTTTTTTGCGGATTCCTAATAGAATTTAGGCCCTGCGTTCCATTTTACAGATAGCCAATAATCAATGTTCTGCATGAATGTCTCAGTCCACGTCCCAGTAAATGGGATCAGGCATTAGTAATAAAGTATTTTTAATTTTCTTTATTAACTTGGGCCGCGACCCTACTCTCCGGCCCACTTGTTTTTAATATTCCAAAATGGCACTTCCGATCTTGTTATTCTTCTTACGGAATCAACAACACACGGCCGACCGCCTGCCGGCTCTCTATATAGGCATGGGCCTCAGCCGCCCGGGATAAAAGGAATTTTCGGTCTATGGGCACTTGGATAATGCCGGCGGCGATATCCATTAATAGTTGGCCGATCATTTTCTGGGCTCGTTCAGTGGCGATCTCGGCTCCCAGATAGACCCCGGTCAGCGTTTTGTTGCCCAAGGCCAGGCCGCTGACATCGATCCTCCAGGAACCGCGTCCGGCCTGGCCGAAGGTAATAATACGGCCCCGGGAACGGGCGGCTTCAATACTTTTCTGGAGGACCTTGCCTCCAACGCCATCAACCGCCAAATCAACGCCCTGGTTTTCCGTCAATCGTCGGACCTCGGACACCAGATCCTTCTCTGCGTAATTGATCCCTACATCCAGACCGTAGGCTTTCAATCTTTCCAATCGTTTATCGCTGGAAGCGGTGGCCAGTACCCTTGCCCCGGCACGTTTGGCCAACTGGATGGCCGCCATTCCCACACCGCCGGCCCCGGCCTGAATGAGAACGGTCTCCCCGGCCTTCAAACGACCGAACTCAAACAAACAGTCGTGGGCTGTACCGAAGGTCACCGGCACACAAGCGGCCTCTTCAAAGGATACCTTGTCAGGGATGATCCAGGAAGTGATTGCTGCCAAAGCGCGTTTTTCGGCATGGGACCCGAAGGGACTCAAGGTCGTCACCCTCTGCCCGATGTGGCGATTGGTTACCTTTTCCCCCACCTGACAGATCACCCCTGCGGCATCATACCCGACAATGTGGGGAACGGCGGGCATGGGTCCCCCGGCCCGATTGAGGACATCGCCCCCCTCAATAGAGATGGCTTTTATATCAATGACAATATCCCGAGGTCCGCATGATGGATCCGGAACGTCTTCGTATTTAAATACCTGGGGTCCTCCCGTCTCATAATATACGGCTGCTTTCATCTGCTTCCTCCTTAAGAGCTCTGAAAAACGTTCCCTTTTGCCCAATCTCTACGTCAGACTCAAATTTTAATCCTCGAAATACTAAATGTATTCCTGTGGTTAAAATTTTCGTCTTCCTTGACCTTGAACAAAGTTGAACATTTTTCAAAGCTCTCCCTTAATAATCTCTATTTTTACGGCTCAAGTGCGGCGCTTCACGACCGGAATTCGCAGTGAGCTTGGGAATAAATTCCCGGTGTGGATTATGTTCTCCACCCCGCGGTGATACCTTGGGTCATAGGCACGTCGAGCCGGCCTGCCTTGCGCGTCGAGGAAACCCCCTTCGCCTTCCACAGGTTGTACGTCGATACGAAGGCGATACCCTGCGGAAATCCTGGCGGTAGCAGGCATCAGCTCCACCTCGATCTGAACGATCTCGTCGGGTGATCCAAGCAGTGCCCGGTCCATAGGGCGATGGGTATGCCAGGGACGGTCAATCGTAGAAAGGATTGGATCGAGCCTCCTTTGAGAGACCTTCAGACATCCCCAGGTCAGCGGGGCCTTGGACCTACGTGCATAAACGGCATAGGGCACTTCAATACCGTCCGGCCCGATCACCCGTAAGGCCACATAAATGTCCATATCAAAAGAGGTGGATGAGACCCAAAGAATGGCGGTAAAGTGACCGGCCAACTCGAGGTCCTCGGCGAGTAAATCCGAAAGGAAGGAAACCCCCGACCGGACACCGTTTTCAATATCCTCGGCATCAGCCGAGTAAGAGGCCTGTCCGCCAGGAGGTGGTGAGTCTGCAAGACCGAAAGATGGCCTTTGGGGATCGACCCCGTTGAAGGAACCTTTTGTCCCGGCATCGAGAAAAAAACTTCGGTAAACAGTGCCGGGGACCGGCCAGGACTCTTCGTCACGCCACTCGAAACCGCCTTGACCGGTTCGCATAATCATCCGAACCGGCGGTAAGGACGTGGTCTCATCATTCCTTTCTTTAAGCCACCGATCGAAAAAAGCAAACTGGTTCGCCAGACAATCCTGGTAAAGAAAGGGAAAGTAATTGGCGTCAACCACAACAAGCCGTTTGTACAGGGAGGGGGATTGGCTAAAAGCCTCAAAACCGGCCCGGGAATGTAACACCCCGGTCTGGCTGACAGCCGTTAGGAATGGAGTAGTAATCCGACTGAAATCGGCACTAAGCGGACCGTTACCCTGGTATCCGTAGAACTCGGGATCGTCGAAGGGATGGGCCAGCATGTCGTCGATCAGGTTGACGGTCTCGGCTCCGCAAGAGTTCCCTAAAAGGTTTGCCCACCATTGACGTCGGTATCCTTCGTTGAAGATGCCTCCCGGATAGGAGAGATCGCGGTACGAGTCGGCATCCCCGGTCCAGGGAATCATGGCCTGCAAGGCAGGAGGCCCGAGGGCGGCCACGTTCCATTGGATGGTTGCCGCATAAGAGGCCCCGTGCAGACCGACCTTCCCGTTGCCCCAGGGCTGAAGCGCCGCCCATTCGATAACATCGAAATAATCTTCCGCTTCCTGTTTTGAAAAGGGATTAAGCACACCGGGAGTTCGCCCGACACCCCGACAGTCGACACGCACCAGCACATAACCGCGTGGTACCCAGTCCATCGTATTGGCACTGACGACATTTTCTGCGTATCGTAGAGAGGGGGCCAGGCCCTTGCGGTGTTGTTGAAACCAGGCATCCTCCCGCTCCTCACTGCGGAGATAGTCCTCATGGGAACAAATGGAACCGGTGCCGAAGGCCTTGCCGTAAACACTTAGCCGCAGAATAACCGGATAGCGCCCCTCCGTTAGAGGGCGATAGATATCGGCCAGGAGATAAGAACCGTCTCTGGTGGGAACCTTGACATCGACGATCTTCTTGATCCCGGCCATACTGCGACGAAGATGGTTGCGAGACTCCTCGGCGCTGCGAAGTCTGAGCCCGAGCTGATCGAAGAGGCTCTGCACCGATGGGTCGACTGTAAAGGCGGCCTCGTTCTGATCAAAGTCGATGCGGTCGGCTGTCCGGTCGATTGTCGTCCTGATAACCTGGCTGATGTTGATGCCCTGGGCAAGATCGGTTTCCGATGCGAGACTGTATAAAAATCGTGCCCGGTTTATGATCCGCTGATCTGTTAAGGGTGAAGGATAATCATCAGAGATTGACACAAGATCGACAGAGGTGATCTGTGCTTTGGCCTCGGTGGCGCCCAATTGCAGCCGACCTATACTCAAGGAGATCCTCTCTCCATCACAAAATTGGAAGGCTCCGTCAGTATCGGTCACACCTTCCATGGTGGGCGTTCTGTAATCAACGCCGATCAACGGCCCATCAATAAATCGGCCGATCTGCATTGGTTTTTCATCCTCCCTTGGATTTGATCCATTTTGGGTCTCTCAGAGGTCTGTTTTACGGTTAGGCTTGAGGGCTCGTAAAAAGTCGATCTGTCCCGCTTTTAGCAGGAGAGCTTTTTACCGTGCCGTCCCATTTGACGACTTTTTACCAGTCCTTCATGTTACAATACCTCTATATTGGCGGGGAGAAAAGCGTAGGCTTGTTTTTCTCCTTGACTCTTTTCTCAGGCACATTTTATATTCTTTTCATATAAAAGCAACTACCAATAAATCCTTTACACAGGGGGAATTTCCATGAAAAGATTCGCAGATAAAGTGGTCTTGATTACCGGCGGTAATTCAGGCATCGGGAGAGCGACTTCCCTGGCCTTTGCCAAAGACGGGGCCAAAGTCGTCCTGGCAGCGCGTAGGGAAGATCTGGGTCAAGCCGTCGTCCAGGAGATAATAAAAGCAGGTGGTGAGGCGCATTTCATTAAGACCGATGTCACCAGCCAACCGGATGTAGAGGACCTCTTTAAGAAAATAATCGTTACTTACGGAAAACTGGATTATGCCTTTAACAATGCCGGGGTGGGAGGTCCCATGAATCGTCTGGCCAAACAAACCTTAGAAAACTGGGACCTGGTCATGAACACGAACCTCAGAGGGGTGTGGCTCTGCATGAAACATGAAATACAGCAGATGCTCCAGCAGGGCGGCGGGGTCATCGTCAACACGGCCTCCACCGCAGGAATCAGCGGTTCTCCGGGTAGCGCCATTTACAGCGCCAGCAAACACGGTGTTATCGGCCTTACTAAGTCCGCCGCGGCCGATTATGCCACAAAAAACATCCGTATCAACGCCGTCTGTCCTGGCCCCATCATGACCCCCATGCTGGAGGAAGGGTTTAACACCAGGCCGGCCATGAGAGAGGCCTATCTTTCCACAGTGCTTATGGGCCGGTTCGGTGTGCCCGAGGAGATTGCCGGGGCCGTACTATTTCTCTGTTCCGATGAAGCCTCTTTCATGACCGGTTATTCCATGACCATCGGAGGCGGCCAGACGGTGACCCCTTAAAATTATTTTTAAGGATTGGGGCGGAACCCGCTTTTCTCCGATGGCCTTTACTGAGCAAGGGGTGGCTAAGCTTTCCAGTGTCCCCTCCTCATTAAGGGTAAAATATCAACCTATTAAAATGAAATAGGAGGAGTGCTTTATGAAATTCATCGATTTATCGGCTTTGATTGCGCCCAGTCCGGAAGGAGTCCAGGGGTTTTTACGAACGGACATTGAGTATCAGTCCCATGTCGAGGGCACGGCCAGAATTCAGGCCATGCTCAATGTTCCGGCTAACCTTCTTCGTCATGGGGAAGGTTGGGCGGTGGAAACGATCACCAATTTGGGGACTCATAACACCACCCATATTGATGCCCCCTGGCATTACAACAGCCAAATCCAGGGAAAAAGATCTGAAACCATTGATGAGCTGCCTTTGGAATGGTTTTTCAGTGACGGGGTGATCCTGGATATGCCCCACAAGGCCGATGGGGACGGGATGACTGCGGAGGATGCCCAAAATGAACTCAAGCGCATTCAATATACCTTGAAACCCCTGGATATCGTGATGGTGCGGACCGGAAGAGACGCCTTTTATGGACAACCGGACTATATGTTCCGGGGCTGCGGGGTTACCGCCGAGGCCACCCATTGGTTGTTTGATCAGGGTATCAGGGTTATGGGAATTGATGCCTGGGGCTGGGACACCCCTTTGGATCGGCAGGCCCAAGAGGCCTTGAGCAGCGGAAAGCCGGGGATATTCTGGGCGGCCCATCAGGCTGATTTGCCCTACGCCCAGATCGAACGATTGGTGAACTTGGGAGGGCTACCCCCCTATGGGTTCAAAGTGTCCTGCTTTCCTTTAAAGATCAAAGGGGGTAGTGCCGGGCCGGCCCGGATTGTGGCCATGGTGCCGTAATGGAAAAGGGCTGCTGTTAAAAGAGTTAATAACTCCCGAAAGCAAGATAGATTATTGAGTTATTAAAGAGCGTCCCTCTGTGAAAATACCCCCCCCTTTTTCAAAATGGCGAGGTTGCTTCTATTTATCGGGAAGCCCCAAGACCTGTTTGGCAATAATATTCAGCTGGATCTCGGAGGTACCGCCCTCGATGGTGTTTCCCCGGGAACGCAGCCAGGTTCGACACAGCTCCAGCTCGTCTTTTTCAAAGCCCTCTCCGTCCCATCCCAGGCACTCCGGGCCAAGGATGGAAAGCAAAAGCTCCTGCCGCCTCTGGTTCAGCTCCGTGCCGTAAACCTTGAAAATGGAGCTCTCCGGGCCGGGCCGGTGGCCGGCCTTGATGTTGTCGCTGTTACGCTGCACCGTCAGCTGGAAACAGGACTCATCCATCTGGATCTGGGCCATCCTGTTTCGGATCACTTCATCGGCCAGCCTCCCCTGGTCCAGTCCGATGTACTTTCTGGCCGCCGCCTCCACGGGATTTTCGGCCTTCCCGGTCACACTTCTGCTGCCAAGACTGGCAATGGACGTTCGTTCGTGGCCCAGCAGGGCCTTGGCGACTTCCCATCCCCCGTTCACCCGGCCCAGGATATTCTTTTGAGGAACGCGCACATCTTCAAAAAAGACCTCGCAGAAGATGCTGGCTCCACTGATCAGTTTGATCGGCCTGATTTCGATGCCTTTGGTTCTTAAATCAACCAGCAGAAAGGTGATGCCAATCTGCTTTTTTACTCCCGGGTCGGTACGGATAAGCATAAAGATCCAATCGGCCATATCCCCGCCGCTGGTCCAGATCTTTTGGCCGTTGAGAAGATAATCATCCCCATCAACCACGGCCTTGGTCTGGATATTAGCCAGGTCCGACCCGGCATTCGGCTCGGAATAACCCTGACACCAGCGGATTTCTCCTTGAACGATTTTGGGGAGGTACTTTATTTTCTGTTCCTCGGTTCCGTATTGCAGCAACGTAGGACCGATCATCGTGATTCCGAACCCGGTTAACGGAGGGGGTAATTTCAGACGGGTCAATTCCTCGTTCAGTATCTTGGCCTCCTGTTTATCCAGACCGCCGCCGCCGAACTCCTTGGGCCAGGAGGGAACAGTCCAGCCCTTGTCGGCCATCATTTCCAGCCAGGCCTTGGATTCGGGATAGGGTGGGGGTGTTTTGGTTCCCCCCTGATAGACCGACAGGAGGTCTCCCATCTTGCCCCGGAGACCTTTGGGAGCCTTTTCTTCAAGCCAACTTCGAACGGATGTTCTGAAATTTTCTAAATCTGCCATATCAATACCTCGTCGTTTCGGGTGGGTTTTTCCGGCCGCCGGTTTTCATATCCTTCGGATTCCCAATTACCTCGGCCAATGATTCATAGGAGATTTTTAATAAGATGTTGTTTATTGAGGGGGAGTATAAAAAAAGAAACAGGCCGGGTCAAGGATAAAAACGCGGGAAAAGTGGTGGGGAGAGGGGTTTCTATTGAAGGAAACGATGTAACTTGGTAATTTTTAGGCTTAGCCCTAAAGATGTATCGCGGGCACTGGGGTGGTGTCCTCTAACTGAAATGTCCGTTTTCCTGGGGGAAGATCACTATGCCATCACCATCGGCAGCGGTCAGACGGTGACCCCTTAAAATTTTTTATCGAAAGTTGAGACAAAAATCAGCAGATATCACAAATAGATCGAGAGAGGGGTTTTCTTTTCTCGGTTTTTCCTCTCGCCTTCCCTATAGGCTGTGAGCAATCAGGTATGAGCTGGTTTTTTGCCCCTTAGGCAAAAAATCCTTGACTTCCCCCCTTTTCCCCTTTATTTTCTTTGTATTATCTTTATACTGTCTATTTTTAACCTTTTTCCACTTTGAGTTATGAGCTTTCGGCTTTGAGCTCTAATTCCCCCTTTGAGCTTTCAGCTGTACTAACTACCAGATCATGAGATAAAAAAGAAGGGAAAAAAGGGTGACACTCCTGAGAG